>Ga0208005_1000184_pt1 | contig 26946 bp, 40 predicted proteins | sample DEB19_08_DNA_3_FD_184530 | JGI IMG/M metagenome (GOLD analysis project Ga0208005, IMG submission 184530) | Aqueous microbial communities from the Delaware River and Bay under freshwater to marine salinity gradient to study organic matter... | ecosystem: Environmental > Aquatic > Marine > Coastal... | reverse complement strand
CCGTTCGACCGGCTCTGGTTGGCGAAGAAGCTGCGCCGATGGATCCGCCAACTGGAGGTGTCGGCCCGCGTTTTGTCAGCGCCGCCACGGCGACCGGGCCGGCGGCTGCCTCGCCAGGTGGCACGCTGGAATTGAGGCGGGCGGCCGCTTCCGCTGAAAGACGGGAGAAGTTGCCAAGGACTGCGGGAAGCGCACGCCGCATGGATTCGATGGCCAGCTTGGTTGGCGTGTTGCCGGATGCTTCGCACGCCAATGCCAGCGAATCCCGCACATCCGGGTAGGCATCAAGGTCCACCGAGAGGATGTTTCGCTTTTTTTTGGTTTCCAGCAATCGCGTCTTCATGCGCCTAAACCTCGCACCTGTCAGACAAAACGCAAGTGTTGTAAAAAAAGTATTTGTCTGCTTGTGTGACTTGTCATACAAGTCTCGCATGCAATCTGTTTTGCGAGGCAAAGACAACCGGGCAAGACTGTCCGTTGATCTGACCCCTTATCCCGAAGTGGAGCGGATGCTCGTCCGTGCGCTTCAGCAAAATCCCGGAACCAAGCCCACATACTGGCTGGTTCAAAGTTTGAGAACCCATCTGGCAGCAGAGGGCTACTCAAGAAAGCGAGACGCAGCGAAATGACTGCCATCATGTCAACCCCGACCGTGGCGTATCGCTGGGAGTTCCGGCTCCACGCCAAGCATGTGTGGGAAGGCACAGCCACCGCGCCGGACTGCGATGGAGCCATGGAACACATGTGCCGCGCCATCGCCGGGCGCATAGCCAAGCGCGAGAAGGTTCCGGCCGAGAAACTGTTGCGGGCTGGCCACTTTGTTTTCCGGAGGCTTCGATGAACACCATTGAATCCGTCCTACTTGTCATCGTGTCGGCCATCCTTGGCGGCCTGTCCGTCATCCAATGGCAGGCCATGCGCTCGAACAAGGAGTTTCGGCGCGACTGGGAGGAATTGATGAAACGCCAGGAGGAGGAGTTGTGAGCGCCCTTGGCTATCACTACCCCGCCGGGGCCGAGCACGACCCACGCGCGCCGTGGAATCAGGAAGATCCCGAGCCGTGCGACCATTGTGACGGCGAAGGGTTTGTTACCTGCGATCACTGTGACGGGGCCGGCATGTGCGAGACGTGCGGCGAGCGCGGCTATGTGCAGTGCCCGACCTGTGGTGGCACGGGTGACGGTGAGACGCCAGCGGAGCAGCGGTTGCGGCTGGCTGAGGACAAGGCGGATGAAGACCACGACCGGGAAAGGGATGAAGCATGACTGACTTGATTGAACTTTTACGGCAGCACCCTGACGCCAAGCGGCCGGCTGGCGACGGTGACAAGGCGCGGGCCACGGGGCTGCAATGTGTGCAGATCGCGGCCACTGGCGAGGTGCGGGTGGTGTGGCACTGGGGTGTGGTGAGCTTCCCCAGCCTGTTGTCGGAGCGGTTTATCGCCTACCTGCGCCAATGAAGATCGACCCCAAAACCAAGCTGTGCCCCTGTGGAAGAATCGCGGTGAAACGTCACGCTGGCGGTTTTAGTTGCCAGCGGTGCATTGACTGGGACGCGAACATTTACGGCACGACCGAGAGCCGGGGCGTGGCAGGCGTGCGCCGGTTTATCAAGCGGGGCCAAGCGCCCATCATGGAGGAGGCACAGGTTTACGCATGAAGCTGCCCGTGCTCAACCCATTGAAAACAAAGCTGCCGGAGTTAGACGGCCAGATGCCGCGAATCATCGTGGACACCCGCGAGCAGACACCGCTGGTGTTCACTCAGCTTGCCAGTGAGGTATCCACCCTCACTACTGGTGACTACTCCTATAGCGGCGGGGAGCACGTCTTTGGCGTGGAGCGCAAGTCAGTGGCGGACCTCGTTGGCTGCTGCACTGGAATTGACCGAGCGCGGTTCGAGCGCGAACTGCTGCGCCTGCGGTCGTTCCGGTTCAAGCGCCTGCTCGTGGTGGGCCGGCAGGAGGACATCGAGGCTGGCAACTACCGGAGCCGCATAGCGCCAGGGTCGGTGATCGGGACGCTGGCCATGATCGAACACCGCTACGAGGTGCCTGTGGTGTTCGCGGCCACACCGGAAGATGCCGCATTACTGGTCGAGACATGGGCGTGTTGGAGTGCGCGAGAGATTGTGACGGCAGCAAACCACCTAGCCCGACGCATGACTGAGGAACCCAAGTTTTAACATGATTACCGTCAACGACATCAAGCCCTACCAAGACACGCTCTGGGAAGGCGGCGACCGCAAACCCTACATGGACGTGCTGATCTTGGCCTCGTGCCGGGGCATCGCACTGGCCAACTACCTGCTCCACTACAACGAGATGGCGGGGGGTGTGCGCGTGACCTACATCCGGGCCAGCGACTACCACACGACGGCCGATGGCCAGCCGCAGGACGCGCTCCAAGCCATTGAGCGACTGGTGAAGTCGGAGCGGTTCGCCCAGGTGGTGAGGCGCACCACGCACTTTGTTTTTGAGCACCACGAGAATTACGGGCTGCTGAACACCGATGGCAGCGCCGTGGATGGAGTTATGAACCGGCTGTGGGCCAGTGGCCGGACTAACCAGTGGCGGCAAATTCCCAGTTGGAACAATATCTTCATCTTGGAGGATGACATTCGCAGTTGCCTGCCGTGGTGGAATGAGGCGGCCAACGTGCTGTCCCCCGTCGCGCGGCAGCAGTTGCTGGAGCACACCAGCAGCCACTTCCTTGGCAAGTTCTGCTGCAACACCCGGCGCACCAGCTACCCCCAGTTCGCCGACTGGTTCATGGCCAAGTATCGCACCGAGCGGCTGTTCTGGACGCACAACCATGTGACCAAGTCGTTCACCGAGGAGCTGTTCAAGCGGCTGAATCTGGACCTGCTGGGCCTGCCTCTGACCGAGCGGTTCTGGCGCGAGATTGAGGCCATGCCGGACCTTTACGAAAACCCGCACACCAACGTGACGCCGCTGGACAAGGCGGTGCATGGGATGACGTGGGAGTAATTTATGAGCGCGTGGTGTAACGGTAGCACGGCAAGTCCGAGACGCATGACCTGCGGAGTAGGCATCCAAACGGCAAGAGGCAGTTCGATTCTGCCCGCGCTCACCATGGCAATGACACGACATAATAGCAGCCCCCCAAAAGAGGACCGGTTCCGAGGCGCGAGCTGCCGCGCGCGTCATGGGTTCGACTCCCACATTGCCACCTAACCTTTCCAGCACGGAGCTGGAACCGCGAGCCGACGGCAAACTTCGGCCAGAAAGCAGAGACAGAACAGTATGCCTAAGATCGGAGAGATGAAGAACAGCCGGTTCCTGACCCAGCATGATGTGGGTGAGGATGGCCGGGTCGTGACGGTGCAGAGCGTGGACCAGCAGAATGTCGCGCCCGAGAACCAGCCCCGCGAACTGAAGTGGGTCATGCACTTCGAGGAGGAGTGGGCCAAGCCGCTGGTGCTGAACCGGGTCAATACCGAGCTGGCGGCCAAGATCCTCAAGAGCGACGACACGGACGATTGGGCCGGCAAGCAGCTCGTGGCCTACCAGGATCCGACCATCAACTACGGCGGCAAGGTCATTGGCGGCATTCGCCTGCGTGCGGTCAAGCCCGGCGACAAGGGCAGCGCCGGAGTTGAACCCGATGAACCCGCGCCCAAGGCCAGCCCCGCCGACGCCATCACCAGCGACACCTACGGCGACGTGAAGGTGCACGTAGGCAAGTGCAAGGGGCAGGCGCTGCGCGACCTGACGCCCGAGCAGGTGACGGGACTGATGACGCACTGGCTGCCGGCGGCCAAGGCCAACAGCCGGCCCACGGCGGACGACCAGCGGCTGATGAAGGCGCTGGAACTGGCGACGAGCAAGCCCACCAGCGACGACGTGCCTTACTGATATGAGTAGCGTCATTGAACCGCCCAAGCCCCAGTGCGACGCCGTGGCCGTGGCCCGTCGGAGCATCGGCAAGGTGGATTACGCGGTCATGTCCAATGGACAGATGATCCGCCATCGTCCGCAGAAGCCGTGGAATTCCAAGGCCGAGCGGAAACAGGTGCTCAAGCAGCGCCGGAAGGAAAGGGGGTGGGCATGACCTCCATCGTCTTCGACATCGAAACCGGCCCGCTACCGGACATCATCCTCGACGCGCTCATGCCCGAGTTTGAGCCGGCGGCGAACCTGAAAGACCCGGACAAGATCGCGGCGGACATCGCGCGGAAGAAGGCCAAGTTCAAGCAAGACGCCGCACTGTCACCGCTCACCGGGCGCGTGCTGGCGGTCGGATTCCAGCCGGACTTTGGCGATCCGCCGCTCATCCTGGCCGACGACGACGAGGCCGTGCTGCTCGCCAGTGTGTGGAACCACTTCCGAACTGCTGGCGGCCAGCGACGGCCCGTGTTCACCGGGTTCAACATTCACGGGTTCGACCTGCCTTTCCTCGTGAAGCGGAGCTGGGTCAACGGCGTGGACATCCCGCCCAACATCCGCCAAGGCCGGTATTGGGCCGACTGGTTCATTGACCTGCGCGAAATCTGGCAACTGGGCGACCGGCAGGCCAGTGGCAGTCTTGATGCCATTTGTCGCGCCCTCGGTTTGGGCGAGAAGAACGGGAGCGGGGCGGACTTTGCCAAGCTCTGGAAAGAGGACCGCGAGCAGGCGGTGAAGTATCTGCTCAACGACCTCGACATGACGGCCAAGCTGGCAGCGCGGCTAATTCCTTTGGCCAAGTAGTATCCGGTTGTATCCACACACATTCCCTCCCGCCGTGCGGGGACATCACCATGCAGAATCCACCTGTAGTAGATACTGCGCCCTCGCTGCCGCCTGTCGCGGCAACGGCGGGAGGGATTTATTACAATGAAAATGACCCGAAAGCTGCCGCGTGGTTGCGGGAACTCATCCGCCAAGGGCATCTGCCAGCCGGGCGCGTGGATGAGAGAAGCATCACGGAGGTCAAAGTAGATGAACTCACAGCTTACATTCAGTGTCATTTCTTCGCCGGAATTGGCGGATGGCCATACGCGCTCACGCTCGCGGGCTGGCCGGTTAGCCGCCCAGTCTGGACCGGAAGCTGCCCATGCCAGCCATTCAGTGCGGCCGGAAAAGGGCTTGGGACAGCCGACTCTCGCCATCTCTGGCCAGTCTTCGCACAGCTCATCCGCGCCTGCCAGCCTCCAACGATCTTTGGCGAGCAGGTTGCAAGCCGCGCTGGGCGTGAATGGCTCGGCGGAGTATTCGCTGACTTGGCGGGAATGGGCTATTCCCGGGCAGGAGCCGATCTGTGCGCTGCGGGCGTCGGTGCCCCGCACATCCGTCAACGGCTGTTCTGGGTGGCAGTCGCCAGTGGCAAGCGAAGCGCGACAGGGATTTCAAGACCGGAGCCGGGGCAAGAAGGGGACGCAACAATCCCTGACGACGCAGGCAATCCTGCAATCACCCCCCCCCACTTACAACATTTGCGGCTGGGTCACGCCGAGTTCCAGAGACTGGAAGGACACTCCCGGGATGAGCACCACGGCAACCAACCCGGATGGAACGATACGGTGCCGGCAAGATCAATTGCCGAGACAAGCGGCGCTGGCCATTGGCGAGTCTTCGACCTGCTCCGTTGCACTGACGGAAAAGCGAGGCGCGTTGAACCCGGCACATTCCCGTTGGCTCATGGGGTTCCCGGCCGCGTGGGACTCCTGCGGGGCTACGGCAATGCAATCGTGCCGCAAGTCGCGCAAGCCTTCATTGAAGCCTTCCTGACCTCCCATGAATGACTTCCTCACCCTCGCCGACTCTGGCGCGAACATCTTCCTCACCGGCCAAGCTGGCACCGGCAAGTCCACGCTCCTGCGCCAGTGGCTCGCCGCTGGCGGGGCGGACGCGGATGTGGTCGCGCCCACGGGCATTGCTGCCCTCAACGTGGCGGGCATGACGCTTCACCGCTGGGCAGGCATTGGCCTCGGCCCGCAACCGGGCGAGAGCCTGGACGAGTTCGCCGACCACCTCGACGAGTCAGGCAGCCGATCGGTGCGCGAGGCCAAGCAGCGGATCCGCCAGTGTCGCGCGCTGGTCATCGACGAGGTTTCGATGATGCCCGGCCGGCTCATGGACTTCCTCGACCTGTGGCTGCGGCGGTGCCGGGGCCGGATGGTTCCCTTTGGCGGCATCCAGATCATTGCCACGGGCGACTTCCTCCAGCTTCCGCCCGTGCGGCGGGACATGCAGCAGCCGCATGACTGGGCGTTTTCCAGCGAGTCGTGGCAGCGGGCGCAATTCCAGGTGGTGCGGCTGACGAAGGTGTGGCGGCAGGACGAACCGGAACTGTTGGCAGCCCTGAACGACGTGCGCCGGGGCCGGCTGACGCCCAGCTCGCGCAAGACCTTGGAGAACTGCGTGAAGATGTTCCCGCCGGCCACGCTGACACGGCTCTGCACGCACAACCGGGACGTGGATAAGGTGAACCGCGCCATGCTGGACGACCTGCCCGGGCCAGAGCGGGCCTACACCTCCGAGTTCACGCCGCCGGGCGATGACCGGGTGCGCGAGTGGTTTGCCAAGAACTCGATCACGCCGCTGGAGTTGAGCCTGCGCAAAGGGGCGCGGGTCATGTTTACCGTAAATGACGCGCAAGGCCGGTTCGTGAACGGCACCACGGGCAAGGTCGTGACGATGACACCGTTCAGTGTGGATGTGGAGACGGACGACGGCGCGCTGGTGGGCGTGGATCAGTTTGAGTGGCACCAGAGTCCGCGCGACCGCCGCGGGCCGACGATGCGGCAGCTTCCGCTGCGCCTCGCCTACGCCATGACGATCCACAAGGCGCAAGGCACGACGCTGGCAGGTGCCTACATTGACATCCGGGCGGCGCTGGAGGTTGGGCAGACTTACGTTGCGCTCAGTCGCGTGAAATCCCTGTCTGGACTTTGGTTGAAGGCGTCTCCCAAATTCATCTCTGTCTGTCCCCGAGCACTCGAATTCCAAGAGGGGGTCAGCCGTGCCTAAGCGTTCCACAATCTTAACTGGGGACAGGTTTGGGCGCTGGACCGTTGTGGCCGAGCTGCCGCACCGACAATTTCCGTCTGGGTGCAAGCTGCGTCAATTCAGATGCCGCTGCGAGTGCGGCCAAGAAGGCGACGTGCTTGGGAACAAGCTGACATCTGGTTGGTCAAAGTCCTGCGGATGCTACTCGACTGACCGCAGTCGGGCGTTGGCAACTGTCCACGGACAATCCCCGATGAGCGGGAACACCGCGACATACAACTCGTGGCTCGCCATGAAGACGCGCTGCTCGAACCCAAATCAGAAGACATGGAAGAACTACGGTGGTCGAGGCATCACGGTCTGCGAGCGATGGATGAACAGCTTTGAGTCCTTCTTGGAAGACATGGGAGAAAGGCCACCGGGAAAAACTCTCGACCGCATCAACAACAACGGCAACTACGAAGTTGGGAACTGCCGGTGGGCGACAAGAACCGAACAGGTGCGTAACCGGAGGGTGTCAAAGTGAAGGCAAATCCCAACTACATCGCGGTCTGCCCAAGGGCTGTTCAGTTTCAGGAGTCCAAATGAAAGTCCCCCGTCGCATCATCCGTCCGCCAGTCGAACAGGCCATGGCCTACCTCGCCAAGTGCGCGCCGGCCATCCAAGGCCAGGACGGGAACGGCACCACAGCGAGGCTGGCCAAGGCGGTCGTGCTGGGCTTTGACCTCGATCCGCAACTGGCGCTGTCCGCGTTCCGGCCGTGGAACGAAACGTGCCAGCCGCCGTGGCCGGAGAAGGATTTGCTGCGGCTGCTGGAGGCGGCGGCCAAGTGGCCAGGTGAGCGGGGCAATTTGTTGGCCAAGGACGGCACAGCGGAGCAGTTCACCCCACCAAAGCCGGCACAGCCCAGCGGTCCAGCCCCAAAACCGGCCACAGCCGAGCGCAAACCGCCTGCCAGGGACGGGTTTCGGCAGCCGACGCTGGCCGAGCTGCAAGCCATTTTGTTCCACCGGGAACTGGGCAGCCTCGCCGGTCTGACGTGGGCCGCGCAACGGGGCGTGCTGGTGGTCGGCCAGTGGCGGGACTGGCAATGCTACGGCGTGACGGACTCCAGCGGGCGCGTGCTGGAGCTGCGCCGGGTCGATAATGAGCCGTTTCCGGAGATGGGACCGCTGCCCGAGCGCAAGAGCCACAGCCTGAAGGGCAGCGAAAAGTCGTGGCCAGTGGGCTTGGCTGAGGCGGCGGATTATCCCGCCGTGGCGTTGGTCGAGGGCGTGCCGGACTTTCTCGTGGCGCATGACGTGGTGATTTGGGAGCAGGGCACGCGCGAGCACCCGCAAAACGTCAAATGCGCGCCCGTGGCGATGCTCTCCGCCTCACCAGCGATCCACGCGGATGCGCTGCCGTTTTTCAAGGGCAAGCACGTCCGCATTTTTGCCCATGCCGAGGCTGCCGGGCTGGCCGGCGCGGAAAAATGGCGGCGGCAGTTGCTTTCTGCCGGGGTATCCGATTGTATCCTGTTCGATTTCTCGGCCTACCATGAACCCGCCACCGGCACGATTCCGAACGATCTCGATGAGTTCATGGGCCAGCGCACCCGCTGGCAGCCCCGCAAACCGTCCGCCGACTGGACAACTGACTTCAAGGTGATGCCATGCTGATTGACTCCGCTTCCGACGCCGCCATCGTGAAGGATGGCCAAGTGACACTCCCCCGCCGCGCCGTGGTGGACGACGACGGGCTGGCGCTCCAGCAGTCGCTGCTCAACGTGTTCTGCGGAGAGGGCAGCAACGAGGCCAAGGGCTTGAAAGCCGCCGAGGTGGTCACGGCGGCCGCCCTGAAACGGGGCCGGATGTTCTACCATGCCGAGTGCCGGGACTTCTCCACGGCGATGTATTTCGACCGGGGCACCAAGTCGCTGCTGCGCCTGCGGTCGGATGAGTTCCAGAGCTGGCTGTCCTCGTGGTGCGGCGTGAACCGGGCCAGCAAGTTCTGGAAATACATCACCACGCGGCTGGAGAACGAATCCTTGAGCGGGGCGGGCACCACGGGAATCGTGCCCGAGCAGTTTTGGGCCGCGCGCAAGAGCGCCGTCTATCTGTCGTGCGGACAGGGGCACGTCGCCAAGGTCACGGCCACGGGCGTCACCATGGAGGACAATGGCGTGGACGGGGTGCTGTTCGAGGCCAAGAAAGTATGCGCAACTTGGCGACTGCTGGACGGACCAGGCGCGGACCCCATCGAGGCTTGCTCCATCTTCCGCGACATCCATGCCGAGGCGGACCACGGCAAGATGCTGTTCCGCCTCTGGCTCTTTGGCCTGCCCTGCTGCACGCCCACCAAGCCAGTGCTGGGGAACATTGGCGAGATCGGCAGCGGGAAAACCCGGCTCGCCAAGGCGGCGGCCGAGCTTTACGGGGTGCCCTGGGTCGCGGCCAGCGTCGATGACAGCGCCGAGGCGGAGCGCAACTTCTGGGTCAACTGCGACAACGGCGGCCTCTACATCCTCGACAACGTGGACTCCAAGGTGAAGTGGCTGCCGGATGCCATCGCCGCCGCTGCCACGGACGGGGGCAAGCCGGTGCGCCGGCTCTACACCACCAACGACGTGGTGACGATGCGCGCCCGAGCCTGGTGCGTCATCACCTCGGCCCAGCCATCCTTCGCCAGTGACGCGGGACTGGCGGACCGGATGCTGGTGCTGCGCATGAACCGGCACGGCACGGAAACGGAGGACGGCCAGTTGAGTGCTGAGATCGAAGCCGCCCGGGACGCGGGCCTGACGTTCATCTGCCGCACGCTGTCGAAGGCGCTGGCCACGCGGGCACAGAAGGAGAACCTGAACTTCCGCCATCCGGACTGGGCGACGCTGGCAGTGCGCATTTCCAAGGCGCTGGACATGGAGGACGCGGGCCGGCACGCGATCAAGGCGGCGGAGCGGGACAAGAGCCAGTTCTGCATCGCCAACGATGCGGTCGGGAGCGCGGTCCTGGCGCTGGTGGAGAAGGAGGGACGCTGGGAAGGCGATGGCGCGGCACTTGCCGAGGCGCTGGGACAGGTGGACGAGGCACTTCAGCACGATCCTTGGCGAATCAATGCCAAGAAGGCGGGGCGCTGGGTGGCGCGGGTGCTGCCGCATCTCAAGCAGGTGGTGGATGCCGTGGTCGAGGAGAACCGCAGCACGAACACGAAATATTACCGGCTCGGGCGCAAATACGAGGAGAGTCCGTTCTGATTTCCACGCGCGGGCACCACTGGGGCTGGGCCCCATGCCCCCAAAAGAAAAACCCCGGCGGGTGAGGCCGGGGCGGGGTGGGGCACGGTCCGGATCAGTCAGCGGGCCGATACGTGGCATACAGCCAAAACCCGGGGGCATGACCACGTTCGGCGGTGTAGGGGGGGCACCAGTGCCTAAACTCCTCGGGCGGGTTATCGCTGCCGAGGGGGAAGTGATACAGGGTGCCGGGCACCAGCACCAAGCCAAGGCGCGTGGCCTCAGCGTGGACGTGCGCGAACCGGCCGCGCTTGATGGCCAACTGGAAGCCGTCGTTGTAGCCAGCCACCTCGGAGCCGGCCGCCTCCAGCTCGAGGCGCATGGCAAACCGCTGGGCGTCGGGCAGTGCCATGAACGCGCTCACTTGGAACCTCCCATCTGCGCATCCGCGACACGCTGCACCAGTTCCGTGGCTTGTCGCACCGATTGCACAGGATGCCCCATCCCGCCGATCCAAAGAACAACCTCACCAGGTGTGGCTCTTCCGTTGCTGTCGATGGCACCCACGTATTGGCGCAAGGCTTTGTTTTTGAGCGCCGCCTCCACTTTGGATTTGGTGGTCACTTGGCACCTCCTTTGGCTTGGGCTTTCGCCAGTCGCGCAGCTACAGCCTTGGCGGCCAAGGCACGGTAGTGTTCCGCATCGCCCCGCCGCTTGGTCGGGCCGGTGGCTTGGCCACCTTTGCGGCCGAGGGTGGACAGGTAAGAGGAGACGTGGGGGTTCATCGCGCCACCTCCATGCATTGATGTTCCGTCGGGGTGAGTGCGTAGTGGGTGCCGCGCACCCCGTAGTAGCTGCGCATGGTCGCGGCATCCTCCCGCAGCGCCTGCCGGTCCGCGCAGGGTGTGCAGATGCCGTAGCCAGCATCACGATTCCACCACTGCCGGCCAATGGTTGAGGCACCGCAACAACAACAGGTGAGGCGTTTCATAGGATCACCTCCTGTCGCTGGGCGAGCGCCCGGTCCGTGTCCAGTGCCACTCGGTCGGCCTGAACCCATCGCTGGCCGGTCCCGTGCGTGGGCACCACGAGGAAATCCAGCCGATCCCAGCAGCGGCGAGCGTCCACCACGCGCACGGGCACGATCAAAGACAACTCCACGGTCAGGCTCCCGGTCTGGCCGATGAACCCCATCAGGTTGAGCGCGCTCATTGGGCACCCCCGTTCTGGTCGTTGTCGTGGTCGATGATGGTGACGTTGACGCCAGCCGGGCATTGCGTGACCTCGGCAATGCCGCCAGTGACTTCGACTTTGACCTGCGCCACGGCATCAAGCCGGATCGTGTCCGCCAAGCGGCGGGTGCGGTGCTTGAGCGCGGCCACGTCGCGGATCAGGTCGTGAATCACGTCGCTGGCGGTCGCAGTGGCGTCGCCGTTGGCATCGCGTAGGGCTTGGACGGCCGTAGACAGGGCATTCGCTGCCTTGGTGAGCTTGTCGATGGTGGTCATTGGGCACCTCCCGTGGCTTTGGCGATGGCGGCGCGGGCTTCATCAGCGACCTCGGCGAGGTCAGGGTTAGCCGCAAGAATGTTTTGCAGCGCAGCCAACAGTTCCGGCGCGGCGGCGATCAGGCGAGCGTTGGCATCGTCCGTTCCGGAGCCAGTCTCGGCTACGACGCCACCGCACGGCGCGATGATGTTCCAAGCAGACGGGTTGCCCCCTGACTCGGCCGACACTGTAAACGACCACGGGCCGGGCGTATGCTGGGCCAGCAACCGCGCATTCTCCTGCGCCATCTCCAGCATGGACACGTTCACGATCTGATTGGGGGGAAACGTCAGGCCGGTGTTGGTGGCACAAATTTTCACCCGTCCACCGTCCTCGTCCTCCAAGGCCCGCCAGATGAACCGCTCATCGCCGGGGTCTTGCCACTCAGGCTTAATACGGACGATGTCGCCACGCTTGATTGTCGCACTCATAACTCTAGTCTCTTTCCTGCCCGGGCGCCGGCTGTCACCGGTCTGGCACTGTTTTCTAGCCAACGGTGCCTGCCCGGGCACTCCCGTTGACTGTCAGCTCGTTCTGAGCCGATCACTGACCATGCCGGCGGCATGATCAGGGTCGGATCAGTGCAGTTTGTAGGTCACATTGGTCACCCGCCTGTCCCAGCAAAGCCGGCAATCGCCACACTGGTTGTCCTGTTTGGGAGCCGGGCAGGTGTAGAATTCCCCGCTCACGTTGCTGGATTTGATCCCGCTCCCAAGCATGGACTTGGGCACCCTCTGCTCGCGCATATGGGCCGAGAGCCGGATCACCAAATTCTGTGGCACCGGTTGGGTTTTCGTGACCTCGCGCACGATGGCGAACTCGCGGGTCGGCAGCCAATGCCGGGTGTTTGGTGTGCGTCGGCAAACCGCAAAGATGCGGCGCAGCATGGCTGCCGATTGCAAGTCGCCAGAGTCGAACCAACGCATGTGCCTAGTGTTGCCAATCAGCGTGACCATGGCCTCAACCCAATCGGGATGGTCGAAGGACTCAAGCCGGCGCTCCAAGGCGGCTTGCACAGCAGGGAAACCATACCGGCCTTTGAGCGCATAGCATTTCTCACAGGTCGAACCGGGCACTGACCGCAACTTGCTACCGGTCAAACAATGCCGCGCGGGAATCGACCAAGCCGGCCCGGGCATTTTGCTGGGGTGGCTGAGGCCGCCAGTAATCTCGGTCGCAATTTGGGGTGTCACAGGTCACCTCCGGTGGCTTTGGCGCCATGGGCCGCCGCCATGGCCTGCTCCTCGGTGCCGGTGAACAAGACTTGAATGCCACCGTCGTCACACTCGAAGTCCCGGCTGACGATGGAGAACGTGCCATCCTCGTTGTCCATCGCGTAGATGCCCTGTCCCGTGTTGGTCGGTGAACCCGCCAACCGCCATGCGCAGACTGACCAGTCCGCGTTGAGGCCACAGCCCCGGCCAAAGGTTTCAGTGAAGGCGTTCACAGGTCACCTCCGCAGCAAACCTCGCCCTCGCGCACGTCGGAGCCGCACTCGCGGCATTCCACGTAACGCACCCATTCGGCATCAACCCCGAACCATCGCTTGCCATGGTTCGGGCACCCAGCATCATGGCAAAACACGCCATTGATCGCCAGTGGCGCGCACTGGTCGCAGGTCTTTTTCGCACTCATGATCTAGCCTTTCTCGTTGCGCCCGGCTGTCACCGGACTGGTTTTTCACTCAACCGACTACCAACGGATACAAGTGAATCACGCCAGCCGCTTGCGGTCAAAACAAATCTTTCGCCAGCGGCGTAACCTGCTCATTTTCAGGGCAATCCAGAGGCATAAAAACTGCGCCAGGTTGTAAAAAAAGCCGGGATAACCGGGTTTCTTTTGCAATTTTAGGTAAAACCCTCGCGCGGGCGTGTGAAGGTTCTCTCAAAAACGCAAAAGAAACCCGGAAACCCGGTGAACGGGGATGGCTTTGGCCTTGGTCTTGACCTGAAAAGTATCCGGTTGTAGCCTGTCAACCATGCCAGTTGACCATGAAGTTGACGACGCGGTTGACCTAGTTGACAACCGGACAAGGGCTATCCAGCTACGGGCACAGGGACTGACCTTGGAACAGGTCGGGGCGCAGCTTGGAATATCCAAGCAGGGCGTGGCCAAACTGATCAAAACCGCCCCTGCCCGGGCGCTGCCCGTGGCGAAGATGGAGGCGGCGAGCCGGACACTGGCGGAGCTGGCCGAGTCAACCAGACAGGCGCTAGCGGAGACGTTTGAGATGGGAGCGGCCATGAGCCGGCGACGGCTGGCTGAGGTGCAACACAATGGTGACGACCGGGCCGCGACGGTCGTCCTGCACAACGCCAAGCTGGCGACCGATGGCGCGAAGATCGTCCATGGCTGGGCCGAAACCAACGGATCAAATGCTGGCGGCCGTATCGCGGTTGGTGTCATCACGGACCTGCGAGGCATGAAATCCGCACAAGTCGTTGATGTTGAGCCGATTCCAACCGTTGGCGAGCAGCCGAATGATTCCAGCAGTCATTCAAAAGCTCCAGATTCGGCCCAAAACGAGGCCATTCCAGAATGAGTGTGCCAATTCAGAACCAGCCGACGGTCCGATTCTCGGTCCCGATCCAGCACTCGGCCAGCTCTCGGCCTGCCCAGTCCTCGGTCGCTGCCGCTGGCGTTCACCTCGGGCCGGCTTGTGCTGGTGACCATGGCCGGTCCGACGCTGGCCTGGGCCTGGGCCGGGCAAGCATCCTTTTTTGGGGCCGGGCCGAGGACGCGCCCCCACGCCCCCTTTTTCGGGGGGCCGTTCATCGTAGGGGTGGGGTTTAAGCGCACCGACCCCTTTCGACTTACAACAACCCCATGCCCTTAACCCTGTCCCCGGTAGGTTCAGCGCCGAACATGCGGACGTATGGTCTGCCCCTGGTGGCGCAGATGACGCAGTTTGACTATGAGCGGGCGGCGGTGGCGTTGGGGCAGGACGAGAGCAAGGGTGGGCTGGGGGAGTTCAATCACCTGAAGAACATTGCGGACGTGCTGTTTCCGGACGCGCATTGGAACCCGTGGCTGGAGCGGATGTTCAGGAGCATGAGCCGGTCGCGGTGGGTGTGTTGGCCGGGGTGTGCGGGTGCGGGCAAGACGTATGGCGCGATGTTTTTCGGGCTGCTGTGGTGGCTGTGCGAGCCGGAGAGCACGCGGGTGATTTTGACCTCGACCACGGCCAAGGCGTTACGGGGGCGGGCGTGGGCGGCGCTGGTGAAGCTGCGGCGGCAGGGCCAGTTGCAGGAGACGGGCAAGTTCATTGACTCGAAGACCATGTGGCAGGCGGTGCCGGGGGACGACCTGCATTCGATCCTTGGCATTGCGGTGCAGAGCGGCGATCTGGAGCGGGCGATTGACAACATCAAGGGCGTGCACCCGAAGCGGATGCTGGTGATCATTGACGAGGCCACGAGCACGCCGAAGGCGATCTTTGATGCGTGCGTGAACCTGTATGCGGCGGAGGAGACGGAGGACTTCCGGATGCTGGTGATTGGGAACCCGTTTTCGCGGCTGGACGAGATGGGGCAGTTTGCGGAGCCGGCGAACGGGTGGGAGAGCGTGTGCGTGGACGATGAGGAGTGGGAGACGAAGCTGAAGATTGACGGCACGCGCGGGTTGGTGACGCGGTTTGATGCGGAGCGGTGTCCGAACGTGCTGTCGGGGCGGTGCGACTATCCGCACCTGATCACGTTGCGGAAGCTGGAGGGGTTGCGGCGCGGCCTGGGCGACAACTCGCCGCGCTACTGGAGTGAGGTGCGCGGGTTCTGGCCGCCGGACGGGCTGGTGCGGACCGTGTTCACCGAGGGCGAGCTGGTAAAGCAGCGCACGGCCAAGAAGTGGGTCTGGCAGGGGGGTGACATCCGGGTGGCGGCGGGGTTTGACCCGTCCTTTGGTGGCGGCGACCGGGCGGTGCTGCGGTTCGTGCAATGGGGCACGGTGGAAGGCGGAATGGAAGGCGTGGAGTTGGGCGACCTGATCCATGTGGACGTGGACGCGCGGGCGGGGGAGCCGCCGAACTTTCAGATGGCCAAGCGCGTGCGGCAGGAGTGCGAGCGGCGCGGGGTCACGCACGACCGGCTAGCGGTGGATGCTTCCGGCGGCGGCCGCGTGTTCTGCGACATTCTCGAACGCGAGTGGGGGCCGGTCATCCGCGTGGAGTCCGGCGGCAAGCCCAGCGAGCGCACCGTCAGCCACGAGGACCAGCGCAAGGCGACAGAAGCGTATGACCGCAAGGTGACCGAGCTTTGGTATCAGGCGCGGGAATTGCAGATGAGCGGGCAGTTGCGCGGCCTCGATGCGGAAACGGCCGTGGAGTTTTGCAGCCGGCGCTATGATGACGAGAAGCGGAAGGTCGTGCTCGAGACGAAGGACGAATACAAGAAGCGGCATGGGCGGTCTCCCGACCTGGCGGACGCGGTGGTGTTTGCGCTGGAGGCGGCGCGGCAACTGGGCCTGACCATCCGCTCCGTCGGCTCGACCTCGCGGCGCTACACCGTGGAGAAGGACGAGCAAAAGGCGGCGCATGAGGTTTATCGGGACGTGAACTACTCCGGCGACAACGAGGCGGAGATGCTGGATTTTTACGAAGGCGCGCAGGTGTTGTAACTTTGCGCTTGCGCCGGGTGGTATCCGTTGGTATCCGTTGGCAGATGCAGCGTCCGGCAAAAATTTACCTGTTTGTGGAATACACTAGGCATGGTGTCCGCCAGCGATGGTCATTGCGGGACGCGCACAATCCAGATGCCGTCCGGGTTGATTTGAGGAATGCCGGCGCGGAAAACGTGGTTTTGGTGGAGGCGGCTGAAAACTTGCCGGAGGGTCCGCTGTGAAGCGCATCACTGAAAAAGAGCCGAACCCTGATTGGGTAAGCGCACCGCTTGAGCAGCGCGTTTGGACTCCTCAAGGTGGATATAGGCTAGAGATGTATACGCCGACACATCCAGCCGGAGAAGTTTCTGGAGAATGGAAGCTTTGCCCACCCGAACGCTACACCATCAACTCGCGCGGTGAATACGTGAAGGTATCATGAAGCGCATCATTGCCCCGAACTTTGTGCCGCCGGGCGGGAACTACCGCTACGTGCAGCCGGAGACGGGCATGGAATTTTTGGGGCAGACGCCGCAGGTGGTGTTCAAGAAGGTGCGCGACCACCGGATTGCGAACAACATCCCGATCCGGCACATGGAGCAGCAGATCGTTGACCAGTTCTGCGAGTCGCAGCCGGAGCTGTGTGAGGACGTGGATCCGAGCACGGGCCAGCCGACGCCGTGGGAGCTGGCGCAGCGGTTCACGCGGGCGATGGTGCGCTGGGCGGCGGACGGGTTCCGCGTGGTGCCGGCGGAGAAACTTCAGGAGCGGCGCAACATCTGCGAGGGGTGCCAATACTGGCGGGGCGACGGCAACGAGCCGGGCACGGGCCGGTGCGGCAAGTGCGGTTGCTCGGGCCTGAAGCTGTTCCTGGCGACGGAGCGGTGCCCGGATGGGAAATGGGGGGTGGAGGCGTGAGCCTGACGCTTGACCATCTGTGTCGATTTTGGAGCCGGGTTGAAAAATCCGACGCTTGTTGGCTGTGGACTGGAACCAAGGTCGGAGTCGGTTATGGGGTTTTTCCAGTGAATGGAAAATATCGGATGGCTCACCGTCTTTCGTTTGAGCTTCATCATGGGAAAATTGCGGAAGGCTTAGAGTGTTGCCATAGGTGCGACGTTCCGGCCTGCGTGAACCCCAATCATCTTTTTATCGGAACCCACACGGACAACATGAGGGACTGTGAGATCAAGGGAAGAAATCCTCACAGGAAAGGCGAAAAACATCACAAAGCGAAGCTGACTGACGAAACGGTTCGGCTAATTGCCTCTGAATTGAAAAACAGAACTGCGACGCAGTGGGAAATCGCCAAAAAATTCGGGGTAACTCAGAGCACAGTGAGCCTCATCAAGCTCGGAAAAATTTGGACACACATCGCATGAAGATACACTGTTTTTATCGCAACATTGGGCGCGAAGCCAGCAACCTGCCATTGGTTTATCTTTGGAAAGAACGATGGGAAAAGCAGGGCTGGGAAGCGGTAATTTTGGGAGAAGACGACGCTCGAAAACATCCCCAGTTCACAACGCTTGCAACGGCTTACGACCAGTTGCCTACTGTAAATGGAAAGGGCTACGAAGTGAGCTGCTATCTCCGCTGGCTGGCGATGGAGGTGGTTGGTGGCGGCTGGATGTGCGATTACGACGTGATCCCGTATGACTTCAAGCCAAGGCCGCCCACGGAGAGGCTGACGCTGTGGAATGGCGGCGCGTGCCCGTGCCTGGTGAGCGGTTCAGCGGCGGAGTATCGGCGACTGGCGGAGCGGTTTGCGGGCTGGACACCGACGGCCAAGGACATGGCGTTCAAGCCTGGGCCGCATTGCAGCGACCAGAACATCTGCGACCAGATCCCGGGCGAATACGACGTGCAGAGCGCGGTGGTGCAATACCTCGACCCCGGCTGGGAAAAGGCGGCGGCGGTGCACTATGCCGGCTGCGTCATGGCGGACAAGAAGCCGAAATTTGCGCACATTCCAAGGTTGCGGTAGCCAGTCAGTATGGTATTGACATGAAGCCATGACAGATACAGCCACGACCACGGCGGCGGCGAACACCAACGGCACGCTGGCGACCCTCAATTCGTCCGGCAGCGCGCCGGCCACGCGCATCGCCAACGCGGAGCAGGCCCGCACGATGGTCCTGGGACTGCTGCGCAATGACGAGACGCGGGCGCGGAAGCGCGCCTTGGTGAAGGGTCTGGTGGATGGCAACCCGCCCTACAACCCCGGCAAGCTGAAGGAAGCGGGGCGGGCGACGGCGTGCAACGTCAACTGGCGCGTGGCGGAGGCGTATCTTGGCGCGGCGCTGGGCGCGTTCTACGACGTGTTCAACGAGGCGGCCACTTACGCCACGGTCAGGACCGCGTATGGCCAGCCCGAGCAGCGCGACGACTGGGGCCGGATCATCACCGAAGAGTTTGACGAGCTGTTGAAGCAGGAGGCCGGGTTTGATTTCAACATGCAGTTGTCCCAGCACGAGATGGTGCTGTATGGCAGCGGCCCGCTGTGGTTTGGCGACGATGCCGACTGGCGTCCGCAGGCCAGCGAGCACCGCGACCTTTACGTGCCGGAGATGAGCAAGAGCGATGCGGCGCAGTGGGAGTGGTGCGCGCGGATTTCGACCTACCGGCCGAATGAACTGTTTGACCGCATTGCCAGTCCCAAGGCGGCGGCGGCGGTGGGCTGGAAGGTGGAAGCGGTCCAGCAGGCCATCATCAACGCTGCGCCCGAGGACCAACGGCAGATTTCCGACCAGTCGCGGACGTGGGAGTGGTGGCAGCAGCAGTTGAAGAACGGGAGCCTGTATTACAGCTTTGGCAGCAAGGTCATCCGCGTGGCGCACGTCTATTGGCGGGAGTTTGCCAAGCCTGGCGAGGCGGACGGCGGCATTTCGCACGCGATCATCTCCCTCGACGAGAGCGCGCAGATCGGCAACAGCAACAAGATCAACGACTGGCTGTTCCACAAGGAGCGGCGGTTCAAGACCTGGGCCGAGGTGGTGCACCCGATGTATTACGACCACGGCGGCGGCGGCTACCACCATTCCGTGTCCGGCATGGGCGTGAAGATGTATGGCGCGATGGAGTGGCAGAACCGCCTGATGTGCAACCTGGCGGACAAGACGTTCGCGCCCAAGGTGCTGTTCCGGCCCACGACGGCCGACGCCAAGCAGAAGCTCGCGCTCACGCACCTTGGCGATTACGGATCCCTGCCGGCGGGTTGGGACGCGGTGCAGGTGCCGATGGGCGGCTTTCTGGAGGAAGGGCTGGCGTTCAACCGCGAAATCGGTTCGACCGTGGCCTCGAACCTCAGCCAGTATCGGCAGAACTTGCAACGGGAAGGCGGAAACCCCATCACCGCGCGCGAGGTGGATTGGCGGGCCAGCGAACAGGCGCGGCTCGGCAAGACCCAGTTGAACCGCTACTACCAACAGCTCGACGCCGTGTATGCGGAGATGTTCCGGCGCGCGGCCAGCGAGAAGCAGCGCGACGAACTGCCCGGTGGCAAGGCGGCGAGGGAATTCCAGCAGCGGTGCAAGGACCGGGGCGTGCCAATCGAGGCGTTGCGCAAGACCAAGTGCGTGCAGGCCACGCGCATTGCCGGCCAGGGCAGCCCGTTCATGCGGCAGCAGTCGCTGGAGTTCATCCTTGGCATGGTGGCGATGCTCCCCGAGGGCGGGCGCGTGAATCTCATCGAGGACGTGATTGCGGCGCGGGCGGGACAGGCGGCGGTGCGCCGGTATTTTCCGACGCCGCCCGAGGACACCAGCACGCTCGACCAGATGGCGGAGGCGCAGGACAAGGTGGCGGCGATGAAGGTCGGGCTGATGCCGATGGTCACGCCCACGCAGAACCCGCTCATTTACGCGCAGGTGTATTTGCAGGCGGCGGCGCAAGCGGCGGCCTCGCTGGAACAGGGCGCGGACCCGGTGGAAGTGGGTGCGTTTCTGGAGATTGCCGGGCAGGCGGCGGCGGCGCAGGTCGAACGGCTGGCCGGCGACCCGACGCGGCAGCAGCAGTTCAAGGCGCTCCAGCAGGAATTGCAGCGGCTGGCGCAGATCACCGACCAGATCCAGCAGCGCGGCGCGGAGCAGGCGCAGCAGCCGCCCGCGCAGCCCGGCCTGCCCGTGGAGGACCAGTTGAAGGTGCAGAAAGCCAAGCTCGACCTGGAAATCAAGCAGGCCAAGGCGCAGCAGCAGTTGGAACTCAAGCGGAAGAAGTTCGAGCAGGACACTGCTTTGGCTGACGCCCGCACCGCGCAGCAGCTCGAAAGCAAGGCTTGACGTTGTAAGGTATCCGGTTGTATCCATGTTGTAGTTTTACAACGCATGAAGCCGTGTCTGCGCAAGCATCCTGATTCCCCCTACTGGCAGGCCGTGCTCTATCTGCCTTCGGGCAAGCGCACCAACCGGAGCACCAAGAAGACCAAGCGCGGCGAGGCCATGAAGGTGGCGTTGCAGATGCAGAAGGAATTATGCTCCTAGTCGTCCTGCCGTTCACCACCAAGGAAGTGCCGCAGGTGCTGAAGAACTTGGCGCTCGCGCGCAAATTCGACGGCCGGCAAAAGAACCCCGCGCTGGTGAGCTACGAGGAGGGCACGGGCCGCGTGGACGAAGTGGTGGCGGCGGCCAAGGAATCCTTTGGGGAGGTGAAGACGTTCTCCTACCATCGTGGCCCCTCTGGCTGGCCCGGCGGTCCAAACCACGCTTTCAAGATGACCGCCTACCACTTGGGCGAGCAGCAGAATCCACATCCGTTTCTGTGGTGGGAGAGCGACGCCATCCCATTGTGCAAGGGCTGGCTGGAAGTGCTTTGGGCGGCTTACAAGGCCGGAGGCAAACCGTTTGCCGGCCACGTTGTCGGCGGTATGGAACACATGAACGGCGTGGGCATCTACCCGCCGGACGTGCGGCTGTATTCCATCAAGGCTTTCACCTGCATCAAGACGCCGTGGGACGTGGCGATGAAGCCGGAAACGCGGCATCACACCACCGCGTTGAACCACCTGATTCTGCACTACTGGAACATCAAGGACGGTGCGAATTTCAACGGCCCAGAGGGCGTGCCGTTGTCCGTTAAGTCCAAAAAGGAACTGAAAAAATGGATCACCGATGAGGCGGTGCTGCTGCATCGGTGCAAGGACGGCAGCGTGGCGGATGTGCTTTTGAAATGAACACTGGCTTCAACTTTCTGCTCAACATGTTTCAGCGTCGGCAGCGGTTGCGCATTGCGCCGCCGCCGCCGCGCGTCAGCCTGATGCTGGGGCAATTTCGCCAGCGTCCCGACTTGGTGAAGGAAGCCCAGCGCATCCAGGCGGATCCGCATTTCCGGCTGATGCTGGAGGTGTTGGCCAACGAGTCGCCGGCCAACTACCTGTCCCCCAACGGAAACGCGGACCGGATGCTCGGGCAGATCGAGGGCTACGGAATGGCACTGAACAATCTCGCCGCCATGGCGACGTTGCCGGGCGAGCAAGTCACTTTGGAATCCACATTCGACGATAACAACAACATCCATGAGCGCACCCGCTGAAACCCCCACCGCCCCCGCTCCCTTCGGCACCAATGTTGGCGAAGCTCCCGGGGCAGATTTCCTCACCGCCATGCAAAAGGCGATGGGACTGCCGTCTGACAATCCTGCGACCGAGGAGCCAAAAGCCGCTGCTGCCACGGCCAAGGCGGCGGACAAGCCCGCTGCCCAGCCCGCGTCGGCTGCTGCGGCAGAAGACTCGGACATTCCGCCCGAGATCAAGAGCGAGAAGGCCCGCGATGGGTGGAAGGAAGTGAAGCGGAACCTGGCGGCTGCCCGCAAGGAGGCAGACGAGTGGAAAGCCAAGGTGTCGGACTACGAGAAGAAGCTGGCCGAACGAACCGCCCCGCAGGTGCCCGAGGACATCCAGCGCCGGTTGGCGGACTTGGAGAAGGAGCGGGAAGACCTGAGCGAACGGCTGCGCGTGGCAGATGTGGAGCGGCACCCCAAGTTCCAGCAGTATTTCGAGGGAAAGACCAAGGCGCTTACGGAAGCTGCCAAGGGAATTGTCGGGCAGGATCACGCGGCCCAGCTCGAACGCATTCTCAAAGTGTCCGATTCCGAACTGCGCACGCAGCAGCTTGACGAGCTGATGGGTGAACTGACGCCCGCCCGGGCTGCCCGGCTGGGCGCGGTAGTGGCGGACATTGAGCTGCTTCAGCAGGAGAAGGCGGCGGAAATCTCCAAAGCCAAGGAGCGGTGGGGGCAACTCCAGCAGGCCACCGAGGCGGAAAAAGCCGCCCAATTCCGCCAGCGGGAAGAACTGGCCGATCGGCTGTTGGCGGCGGCGACCGAGATGGAGGCGTTCAAGGCCGGGGAAGGCGCGGATGCCGCGCGCGTAGCGGAGATCAACACCTACAAGGGCTTTGTGAAGCAGGCGCTGACCGGCCGGCTGCAAGGGCCGGACGAGCAGTTCATGCCGCTCATGGCGGTCGAAGGGTTGCACCTGAAGACCAAGGTGCTGCCGACCTTGCAGGCCAAGCTGGCGGATATGGAGAAGCTGCTGGCGGAATACGAGTCTGCCAAGCCCAAGCCTCCCGGCGGCGGCGGCGGCGACGGCAGCGCCCAGCCCAAATCATTTTTGGACATCATGTCGGGCCGGGCTTGACAGTGCGGTATCCTCTGGTATCCATTTGCATCGTAGTCGCTCGGGACAAATACGGACGCAAGTTCGCCCCGCGTCCGGGCCGACGGGTGACTGCTGGCAGCGATTGAAGTCCCGCCGAAGCTGCCCGTCGGGCACGGCTTAATCCGAACTGGCCAATCGGGAAGAAACAACGCGACCTGTCCGCGCCGTGTGGTGCGGGGTGCAGGGAGCCTGATTCAGCCCTTTTGACCTATGGCCTGCCCCACAGCATTCGATGCTCTGCCCCTAGCGACGGAGTATCTTTCCAACGACCTCTACAAGCGTGCCTATCCCCAGCACGTCATGATGAACCTCGTGCCGCGCACGGAGTTCGTCCGCAACAAAGGCGTCACGCAAACCTCGTTCCAGATGGGCCGCTCGCTGCCCACCACGGATGAGCGGACGTGGACGGCCGTGACCGCCGACGACGTGGACACGGAGATCTGTTCCAACTCGTTCACCAGCGTCAGCGTCGGCTACACCGCCTCGACGTTCAGCCCGGAGCGGTTCCAGCTTCAGGGTCCAATCATCTGCCAAGACACGCTGATTTACAGCCACAACCCCGAGCAGTTCTGGGCTGGCTACCTCAACGCGCTGGCGAAGAACTCCGGCCAGGAACTGGAAAACCAGCTCCTCTACAAATACATGGTCGCGGCCAACAAGGCGGCGGCGACGGCGGCTTATCCCCGCTACGAGCAGACCAGCTTCACGATGGCGGCGGCCACGTCCGAACTCGTGCAGGAAATGCTCGATCAGACCGCCATTGAGCTGAATCAGGACGGCGCGAACGTCCCGAACGAGGACGGGTTCCTCCAGCTTACCGATCAGGGGCCGATCTACACCCTGCTCATCGGTCAGAAAGCCAGCCGCCGGCTGTTCAAGAACAACAGTGAGCTGCGGCAGGACGTGCGGTTCGCGCAGATGGGGCAGGGCGACAACGCCACGCTCCTCCAGCGCATGGGTGCGGCCAGCGTGCTCGGTTCATTCCGGCACCTCATCACCCTGTTCCCGCCGCGCTACACCTACTCAGCCGGCGCTTACACCCGGGTCAACACCTGGCAGTCCTACAACACCACTAAGGGCACGGCGGTCCGCGTGAACCCGGCGTGGCTCACGGCCCCTTACGAGGGCGCCGTGGTGCTCCACCCGTGGGTCATCAAGGAGCACATTGTCCGCCCGGTCAACCAGGTGCAGTCGATGCGCTGGACGCCCAAGAATTACATGGGCGAGTGGGTGTGGAAGACCGGCGGCCGCAACATTCAGGAGTCGGGCGACTGCCTTGACCCGCTGGAGAAATACGGTCGTCACTTCGCCGAGTATCAGCACGCGGTGGAGACGATCTTCCCGCAGTTCGGTCGCGTCATCATCTTCGCCCGGTGCGAAGGCGACATTGAGACTGCGCTGTGCAGCTAAGGTAGCTGTTTGAATCCGGGGCGGCGCGGGCTGAATACCGCGCCGCCCCACAACCCATAACTGAACATGGCCGCCAATCTTCTTCCCACTCCGCCCCGCACCAATGACAGCCTTTGGGATCTCACTTTTAAGCTGGTGCGGGCATTGTTCCGTAGCCAAGGACTGATTGGCGGCGGCTCCCAATACGTTGGCGGAACCTCGCCCGCCACCGGATCGTGGTTTGCCATTCAGGCATTGGAAGACACTACGTTTTCCGCCGTGAGCAGCGACATCACCAGCCTTCCCAACGGGTTGGTGCTGGCTGCGGGAACCATCATCTACGGCAACTTTACCGCCTTCACGCTCGCCAGCGGCAAGGTCATCGCCTACGCCAAATGATGCTCGGCCTTGGAGCCAATCTGATGCTAAAGAACGGCGGCGGCGCGGCGGCGTTTAGCCCCACCGACATTGCCGGCCTTCAGCTCTGGCTCGATGCCTCGCAGATTGTCGGCCTGAACGATGGCGATTCGGTGGGGACGTGGAGTGATCTCAGCGGCAACGGACGAGACGCGACGCAGGCCACGGCAAGCAACAAGCCGACCTATCAAACCAGCGAGCTAAACGGCAGGCCGGTCGTGCAGTTCGACGGTGTGGATGACTGGCTTGAAAACTCGGGCACACTGACATTAAAAGATGGCTGCACGATTGTTGCCGTGGCCAAGGCCGCCGTTGCGGCTGCCAACACTCCGATTTTCTCAAAAGAACTGAATGACATTGCACTGCTGCACTTTAACGCGCCATTTGGTTTGGGGCTAGCGCGATCCGGTGTCGCATGGATGGCCAACGAAGGTGCACTCGGCGTTGCCACATGGCAAATCGCGTCCGCAACTTATGACGGCTCAACCGCAAGAGTGTATCGCAGCAATGCGCTGCTTGGCTCTGGTGCGTATTCAAGTGCTTTATTGACCGATAACCCTGTGTTTCGCGTTGGCCGCGATGCAGCTGTTTATGCTAATGCCCAGTTCGCTGAAATCATCATCTACAACAGCGCGCTGGGGGCGACCGACAGAACCGCGTTGCAATCTTATGTGGCTGCCAAATACGGCCTCTGATGCACTCCCTCTTCATCATCGCTGCGGAAGTCAAAGACTGGTTCAACCAGCAGGCCGAGGCGCTTGGCAACAACGGCGTGGCCATCAGTGCGCTTACGTTGTCCGCGACCGGTAACGACCCGGGAACGCATGGCTGGTGTGCGGTGCAGTTGTCTCCTGAAAAGGAACAGGAGGTTGCAAACCTGCTCGCGGCGAACCCCGACAAAGCGACCAGCATTGACTGGTCCAAATACGACCTCGACACCCAACCCAATTTGCCCCAGCAGCGGCTGGCTGTGCGGGAACTTAAAGTGATCCAGAAACCGTTTCCATGACTATGAGCGACCCGATCCGCAAGCGACTCGAAGTAGGCTGCGCCGTGCTGGCCCTGGCCACCGGCTTGTCCGGCCTGTTTGGGGCGTTCGTCTTGCTGCCCTCTCGCATGGAGGCGGCGGAGAAGAACATCGCCAAGCTCGCCGAACGGTCCGACCGCGACCGCGAGCTGCTGGTGCGGATCGAGGAGCGTCTTGTCAAGATTCAGGAGCAACTCGCGCAACAGCGCAAATAAGTCGGTCAACCCAAACACCCCCATGAAAAGCTGGAAGACAACCCTGTGCGGCGCAATCGCCGCAGCCGCCGGTGGCATTGCCGCCGCCAACCTGGACCCCATCGTCACCAAGATTGCCACCATCGTGGCCTCCGTCGCCTCGGGCCTCGTGGGCTTCTTCGCCCGCGACAACGACAAGTCGAGTGAATCCGTCAACGCCAAGTGACCCTCGCCATCGCCATCATTGGGCTGCTCACTGCGGCCCTCGGTGCGTGGGTGAAATTTGGCCGACCTCGCCGTGAGAAAACTGTTACCGAACGCCTGGCTGACGTGGACGCCGAACTGGCGTCGCGCGATGCTGATGCTGTTAATGCTCGCCTGGAGCAACGGCTGCGCGACGCGCGTAGTCGTGATTCCGGCCGACCGGCAGGTGATCCCCCTCGAAGCCGGGCAGACGTTCAAGGCGCCCTCGACCGGCTGGTGGGTGCCGGACGCCCGGATGCAGGAGATTCTGCACGCCCTCGAACGTAAGCCATGAAAATCCTCACCGCCGCCGAACTTGAACTGACCTGCGCCGTGGCCGGCTACGCGCCCATGGACGTGAACAAGTTCAGCGTCGTCGACCGGCGTTACGCCCTGCCAACGCGCAACTTCCTAGAAAGCGCGTTCAGTGCGGCCTTGTGGAGCTTTCAATCGTTCTTTGACGTGCTTCGCTGGAGCGAGGAAGCCAATGACTGCGACGACTTCGCGCGGCTCGCCGCTGCCTTCGGGCAAATCCTGCACTACCTGACGCCCGGCCGCCCACCCGCCACCGCGCTGGCCGTGGGCGAACTCTGGTATGTGAAGGACTCGGGCGAGAGCCACGCCATCAACATTGCCCTGTGCGGTCCCACCCCGGACGACGTGGTGTGCTACGAGCCGCAGACACGGCGGATTGTCACGCTGTCCGAGCAGGAGAA
>Ga0208005_1000182_pt1 | contig 27182 bp, 17 predicted proteins | sample DEB19_08_DNA_3_FD_184530 | JGI IMG/M metagenome (GOLD analysis project Ga0208005, IMG submission 184530) | Aqueous microbial communities from the Delaware River and Bay under freshwater to marine salinity gradient to study organic matter... | ecosystem: Environmental > Aquatic > Marine > Coastal... | reverse complement strand
ATAATCCACAGCGGAAGTTGTAAAACTGTCAGGAAAATGCTAACACTATAAATGATTAAACCAAAAAATCAGCTGAACACAACAAATGATATTTTTACCTTCTATTGTCCTTTAAGTTTTTTTTTTACAAAAGGTAAAACAAAAGAAAAAAGGAGTTTATACTGCAACAATCTCCTTCAAGAGCTTCGTATCGATTCAACAAGGTCAACAAAAGGAATCGTGATCCTCGATTTAATAGCAAACAAAAGTAAATAATGAAGGACATAACTTCAAATGTTGATATGGGAGAAAATCTACCACAAAAAGGCGTTAAATTGGCAAAAAGATTACCTTTACTAAGTAGACTTAAAAAGATGGAAAAACCAAGCCTTATAATAATTCTTTTTGTGACTGCCGTTATAATGATAACCATAATTCTTTTAGCCGTCCTGATACCAAAATATGATAGAGAAAAAGCTGAGTTAGAACTTTTACAAACGTTAATAGGCACAGGAGATCGATTTATTAGCAAATTTTTAAAGTCCCCTAAAGTTCAGATAAGAAAAAATGAGCATGAAGAAGTTACTCATGCAACACCTATAACTGAAAGTTCAACAGATGAAGAAAACCCTCAAGAATCTGAATTCGAACATGAAAATGGTGGTATAAACTCAAATTCCAATAAGGTAGTTAAAATCACACGGTATTCTCAATCCGTGCAAAGTGGGAATAGGCCAGATGAAAAGCCTAAAACAAAGACAATGTCTGCTATAGTAACGAAATCGGTTACTAAACCTACTGAACCAAGCCTTTCGGAAGAAGAGCATCGTAGGAAGTTCGAAGAAGAATTCGATGGAGAATGGAACCGGTTAAATGAACAACAGGAGGCTAGATCAAAAAACTGCACGAAACTGGATGAATGAGAGAAGTGAAGAAAAACGTAAATGGATAAATGATCGAATTGGATAAATTTTACTAGTTGGAATAGTTAATGACTGGATGGCCTAATTCCTAATAAAATTATACAAATGAGTTAAATCTTAAAACCAAGATAGGAATTTTATGAATGTTAAACTCGCCCAAACGAATTGCCCAAACTCAAAGAACCAATCTATCTAAATTTGAAGTTTATTTTATTACAATGAGCAAGGATTAAGATATCAAAATGAAACTTAAAAAATTTGGACAGTTAATGGAAATGTTGTAAACGGATATTCTTGACCATTGCCAGGAACCAATTTAAAATGATGAGGAGTCAATTTATGGACCCTGACGAAGTAAGAGAGGAACGTGAAAGGTGGTTACAAGATAACCGACATACCCTACCACTGGATTTTCTTATACCAGGACATAACAAAGTAAAACATGTTCAGTACGCCGAGCTAAAGGATAGGATACGATCATTTTATTTTTGGCCACCGGGACTAACACAAAGCGCAGAAACTATGGCAAGAGCAGGATTTTTCCATACGGAACGCGGTGATGAGGTCGTATGTTACGCTTGCGGCGTAATTGCAACTAAATGGCTACCAGAAGATGAACCTTTGATTGAACACATAAGATTCAATAACAATTGTGGATTTATAAGAGGAACACAGAGTAAAAAATTTATAAAAGAAGTCTTAGAAAAAGCGGTCATAAAAAGCCAAATGCTGGAACCGGAAATGAAACCGTTACAAGACCCTCAAGAAAGAGTTGACACTGAAACCACTGTAACGGAAGATCGTAGAAAATGCATTATCTGTTTCGAGAGAGAGGCTGATTTTCTATTTTGGCCTTGCAAGCATCTAGCCACATGTCAATTGTGTGGGATTCGATTAACAGACTGTTTAATTTGCAGACAAAAAATAGTAAAATCTTGCAAAATCTATTACAGCTAAAAGACTGTAATATCACAAAAAATCAATTGGACAAGATAAGGAAAATAAGATTGGATTTGAAAGATACTCTATCGTATTTAAGCCGGTAGTTCCGCCACTTGGCTGGCGCTTAGGCTTAAAATACTCTTGAAATTTTCTGATTCTATAAAAGGACGATATTATTCGACTGGAAAACATATATTCAAGTTAATGGATTAAGAAAAAAAAAAAGGAACTCACATCAGTAACTACAGTTATTACTTCGTATTTTTAGTCCAGCCCAGTTAAAATGCTACGGAAGAGATCTAAACAAGAAAAATTAAACATTACATCCATCTGAGGACGCTGCTAGAAAAAATCATTCTAGAAATTTACGATAGAAAACAAATGGGAGATGGTTTAGGATCAAAACTTAACCAATATGTAGTTGTAGTCGAACCCCAAATAAATAAATAATTAACCAATTATCTGAAAATCTAAACAAACTGGTCAATAGGAGGACTGACTGTTTGCATCATAACTCTGAAGAGAAGAAGCACTACGACGATATAACGCAATAGAGTTAATTTTAAAGAGAAAAAATAGGAAAAATAGTAAATAATATGGCTTAAACGAGTAACTATAAGGCTGAATATATATGAGTTCTGACTCGTTGGTGGCAGAAACTTGTCAGAGCAAGCTAAAGTAAAATCGGCCTATTAGTTCATTATAAAAAATTATTAATTATACTTTTAAAAGTTCAGTTTATGCTAGGACATATAAACATTATTGATTATTCAAAATGGGTCAAACCAGTAAACGTATCTTAAGGAATAAGATGATTGATTGATGATAGCAATACTTACTGATCAATTTAGAAGTTTCAAGACTCGGTTAAAAGCGTATACAATACGTTTTAGCCTTAGTTCGATTTAATCAAGTAAAGAACGTGGCAGTTGAAATTTTTCCGAAAACCTGTATTAAGTTAAATTAAAAAACGTATTTTAAATGGATGTACTCGGTTCAAATAATATAAATCAGATACTAAGTTATTTACATACCAATTTTATTCGGGGCAGTAATCACGAACCGGTTTATAACTACACATTACAATCGGGGCGGAGGCAATAAACCAATAGCCGGTTAAGATGGTTAAACCAGGTTGAAGTTGTATACTACGCGTCAAGCTAGGACAAGGACCCAGTAGACACCCCTGTTAAACAAACAATACTTTTTGAAAAAGCATTTTAAAGTAAAATCATGTCAGAACTGAGCGAGAACTGAAGGAAAACCCAGTATTAAAAACCATGTAGTTGCACCTATTAAGAACAAAGGTGTACAATGGTTTAACAATCGAAGGTTACCTATTTTTCTCGCAACTATAAAACGTGGTGAATGATAAAGCATTACTTAGTTACTAAAAAAAAAGTAATGTAAAAGGTTGGAATTCATGAGTTTTGAACTCTAGACGTCCGATCAGAGGGCGAGTACGATAGCACTGACCCATTAGAATACTACGGTCGGAAATAATATGAAGTGCTGTGTCAACGCAGCAGAAATTTGCCTAGAATTAAATAGAGAAATTCATTAATAAACACACGATAATACTAACAAGCAACAAAAAGAATTAAAGAATTATTTAATTTAAGAAGAAAAAAAAAGATAGAAGAAATCACTAAGATTCGAACGCGGTGCTTCCGAGTTGGCGGCCGAGGGCTATAACCATTAGGCTATGGGGTGGATGTAAAATCACTATATGATAAAGACATATATCGGATGGCGAGTACAGCCTTGCTAAAAGTTAAACACATTGAAACGAAAGTCAGTATCAAATAGTATTTAAATATTATAGTAAACAAAGAACCTGAGTAATTCGACAACTCGTTTAAACCAGTGAAGAAATCCAACTGTGGAGCTCACAATTATGGTTAGCACAACAGTTTTGGTACCTGACGTAAAGAAGGAACAAAAAGGACGTTTGATAAAACGATGATTTGTCTATGTGAACAATAATTAAGAATTAGACAAATATAACAAAATAAATAACTTATCTGGAATTTTGGTTATTGTCCACGAAAGAAGCGTCGATTAGACAAGCCGTTTTTGTAAACAAACAATTGTCAATCCTTACTAAGGTGGCACTAGTATACCAAAATTAATTTACATAACGTATCCAAATTCAATCAAAGTGAAAAGTTTAAAGTCGATAATGATTAATTCCAGTCAAAAGGAAATTAATCAATAAATATTAAACAAGGAATAATAATAATATTATATGAAACACCAAAAGAGACCGCTAGGGGTCCAAAAGTCTGATCAGCTGAGTATCCGATCTTTAAAATTCTCTATTACATCTATGGCAACTCTATCAGTAGTGCATAGATGGCGTAGGCTGGTACTTACAGAATAAAAATATAGTCTAAAATTTTTCTCCAGCGTTCTGCCATATAACACATGAATTAGTTCTATATGAAACAAAACAATTTAAAAATGCTCGAATCATATTGCAGACAGTAAAATAAGTTGTTTTGGTAACTTACATGAAGTTATATTCGAAATACAACGCAAATACGCAGCATACAACGCATTGATGCATAAATATTTTAGTCAAAATAAGACGCATCAACCAGACGTTTGACCGACAATTTTAACTGGAAATCATACAAATTTCATGTTAGACAATAATCGAGTCGTATACAAATATTGTGAACAGTAGAAACAGATGTGACCAGGAAATTACGAATCGATGGGACTTTGACTGCTTAGACAGCGAAGGCACAGCAGTATGACAGCCACAGTTGATAGCACTTCAGGTGACGATTTCATACATCAATCGTACCACTACTAAAAATAAAAACAATATCATACGAATCGAATATAATAGGATGGTAGAAGAAACTCAGTTACATCAGACGACCGTCAGATGGCACAAGATTTCTTATTGGCGTATTATTTAATACGGACGGCAGCGTTGGTCGAATACAAGCTGAGTATAACTGTGTGTGCTTATGAGCATATGTAAAAACACATGAACCCATTGCAGGGTTATCAAATAAAACAAATCAAAATAATGAAATGAATAAAAACAGTTTCTAATACAATATATTAAATTTGTTAAACCTTTGGTGAGAAACTAAATGATGAGCGACGAACGGCGAGCGGCGAACGGCGACTAGAGGAGGAATACTTCATCATGACTGATATAATACAACCGTATCACTGCCGCATCTGTTGAAAATAAGTAATACGCTTAATTAATCGGACTATATTATTGCATGCCAATAAATAAACGCAATAATATTTGAATAAATAAAATACATAAACGTATACGTTACACGTATTTAAGAAGGTCACCGTGTTCGTGACCGACAGAGGGCGAAAGGTCGCGTTGTTTCCGTGTCGAGTAACAAAGAAGTAAGACTAAATAAGCAATTGTTTAAATAATAATTTAGACAATTGCTAATTCAAAATATAAAAACTTGTGTTGAACACATTTTCGTCCATATATATGAAATAAAACAAAATACGAATCGTTGTGAACTAACTTACGCCGCATACATGGTCAGGTAACCATGACAACGACCGTTTGTATCGCTAAAGAGGGCGAAGAGAGCGGAGAAGTTTTTTTTTGTGAATAAGACTTATGAAATGGAAGCGATGTATCAATCAAATCATTATGGATTGATTCACCAAAGTTTTAAGCGAGATCTTCAGTTTTAAAAACAAAAATGCTGTAAACCGATTAATCGTGTTAGGAAACAATTAGCACGTAGGTAACACGTACATGTACAGTGACCATATTTAAGGGTCACCACAGCGGCTACCGACAGATGGCAAAACTATTTGTTTATAAACAAAGAAACGTGTTTCCAGTAGTGAAAACTGAACAAAAACTTGAGAATTTTTATTTTAAAAAGAGAAAGTTCGAGTTTCATTCCTTCAGCGCAAATGCCTACAGGCAATGGACTGGTGACATACTTGAACAGCAAGAGTTGAGAGAGTGGCCAAGGTCAATGAACCAGGCTAAAAAGAATGCGCCAACCCTTGCAGTTTTTCCTACTATTGTTTTTTTTTACGACTGATGAGCTAACTTGAACAGGTTACTAGTTGCCTTCGAACTCTCGAATATAACAGTTGACAATTTTTTTTTTGAAGAAAATGAGTAAAGTAAATAGCCTTATCGCTAAGTTTGAAAGTGTAAACGTTAGTACAGTTCACGTGCCGAGTGCAAATATAAAAAGTGCAAGTGCGAAAGGCGCAAAGCCGATTTTGGATAAAAAAGATAAATTTTTAACGGCTGTCGTAACTGGATTTCAACAACATTTGCAAGCTGCTCACGGAAAATTGGTCATAGCAACCAACCGTGTGGGATGTCTGACATCTCACCTAAACCAGGCAATTTTTATTATCAATTTATCGATTTAGATTTGCTCATAAATTTTTGTATGGAACAGGCACATGCCACGATCGTCGTTCTTAAGAAAGAGAACGAAAGATTGAAACAGGAGGCGGACGCCTATTACGAAAAATATAAGTCACATCAACAGCGCGCGATTCGGGCAGAGCGTTGTCTTCTTAAGGATCCGGTTTGGAGCGGATTCTTCATGGAAAGAGCCATCCGGAAGACGGAGGAGATGAAGAGGAAACGTCGACACGACGTCGACATCGATTAAAATAAGGCAAAAAATGGCATGGCATTTAGCAATTCATTTTTTTCAATTTACTGTAGTACTCATTTAAAATGAGTCTAGTTGCATCAAGCTGTGTGTTGTTAAATAAAAATGATACAAAATCAACAATTCGTTTTTCTCTCTCTTTTTGAAAACAAAAATAAAGTTTTGTTTTAGTTTTAAGACAAAAGAGAGTCATAAAAAGGAAAAAACAAAACTATAAGCCAAGACTGTGTCAGTTTTAAGACTCAGACGGGTCTCTACCTGAAATTCCCCCATGGGACAATAAAGGATTATTTAAAGACACATACAAATTTTTTTCGTGAATTTGCTGATTCTAATCAAATCACGAAACTTTTGATTATAAAATAAGAGAAAAATAAATTTTTACCTACAAAATGAATCCAAACAACTATAGTTTATGAAAACCTTATGTTTGGGACACATAAAAAAGCGGAATCTGTTGCGATGGGACTCGGGGGTAGTTTGGCCTGGGGCCATCATAGGCGACAACAAGGCCAGTAGAGAATTAAAATCGAAATGATTTGTTGAGATCAAAATGTGTTGTTTCCAAAACAAATTTATTTTACCCAATACAACACGGTACATCTAAAAACACTGCAACCAAACACGAACTAAATATAGTAAAACGGTATTAAATAAAAGTTGCACTATGGACGATCGTCACACTAAAATAAAAATAAACGAAAATAAAATAAAACAAATTTTATAACTAATCATAAGGTTCTTCACTCGCAGCTAACGATGAACGGACAGCCAAGATGGTATTTAAGTGGCTTAAGAAAACAAACTGGTGCTGCCGGAAATGTGCACTGCTTGTTTCCTTACTTTTACAAGGAGGAGGGACAATAGAAATGTCAAGCTGCATGCTTTGAAAACATGCGGCGGTAATGGTCGGATTCTCACCAGTTTTCATTATTAAAAAGCCGAGTTTTTCCAAGTGAGAGGCGCAACGAGCCAGGTAAGCGAGTTCGCCCTCGGGGCGTTCGAAAGGACTGGCTTCTTCGCAAAACGAGACGCCACTCTCAACTACTTTGAGTTCTGAATTATAAAAAGACCAAAAAATTTTCAATGGAATCTCGAGAGCCAACAAGAATTTTGGGTGTGGTTCTATAAAACAAAATAAGTAATTAAAATAGAATAAAATACGGAATAATATTTTTATTTTCTCACCTTTGAATCTCAAGTAATGGGATTGCGCTTTGAGAAAATAAGCAAAGAAAACGGCTTCGTCTTTCCTTTTCTCCATATCGGCGTAGCGCGCCCGAAGCCAGTTATGTTTATCGAGAAGCATTTCGTGTTTGCGTTTCCAACCGCGAACGTTCTGGCATTGAGTACGCCACAGTCGTCTATAATGCGCGCCATCCAGTCCCTCGTCTTCAGATTCAGTTTGAATCACTCGTCGATGAGGAGACGACGGCGAGTTAGTACCAAATATGATGGGTGGTACGTACGGCACCGGCGAACTTGGCTCGGGAGACGCAATCGATTCAATAACTTGAATGTCGCTATCAGTTGATGACCGAGAAGAAGCTCGATCATCACTGCATAATAAAGTGTTAAACTTTATTCATTGAGGAGAATTTTAATAAATTAGAAATGAATGAACTTACTCAGATTGAGTGAGCAGCTCCGTGTCAGCATCGGAGTCGACTTGAACCAGGGGTCCGTCGGTCAAACACGGACAGGGTATAACGAAGTCACAATCGAGGCACTTAAACTCGGTGCTGGGAGTTGTTGTGCACATGTTGACACCACAAAATAGAATGAAACTTGTTTTCACGATGTCTTGCATTTTTAAGCGATCGGAATGACCGCTTAGCCGAATAAATTGCTCATGGTTGAAGCTAGGAGGCAGCATCCGTGACAAAGACGGTAGCGTGTTTTGGCTGCCGTCGACATAAAAAACAAATACTGCCGTAAGAATTATTAAACGAGTGGTTTCATCCCAGGGTAAACTAAAGTTTTTATTGATTAAAGTATAAAACGAGCAAGCGCGGGGAAAAGTTTCGTTTTTCCAAAAATGGAAGACTGAAAGACCAGGTGACCAGCACGAGTGTGGCTGCTCCCCGTTTTTGTTCTCTACCTGCCAAAAACTATTAAAAACCCATCAGTTAGCTGGGCTGGTAGGCAAAAGAAAAGGTGAAACTCGGAAAAACAAATAAAAAAAAAGAGGGACAGGCACAGTTTTTATGTGCTCAGCCTCATACAGTAGGCTGAGAGACCGATGCTTCAACACCCGAGAAACGGAGCGTCGACAGCATAATATATTTTTTCCTTGTCACCGAAAATAAATTTTAAATCAAGAAACCAAGCGTGACATTTTTAATTATCCGAGAACAAACAAAAGTAATAAAAAACAAAATTCTTGAACGGTGAACTTCGTCCGTGTCAGATTCTCAACGACTTCGCGGCGATGGTCATGATTCTTGGCCGTCGACGGGGACGCGTTGTATGAAGGAAGCGTTGAAACGAATCGATGAGAATAAGTCTTTAACAATCAAGTCGACAATAAAGTAAGTTTGTCCAAACAATTTAATGACGTGGATAAATAAGAATGGCTAGGCCGAGCGGTCGAGCGCTGAACTTGACCGAGCACTCAAGGGCCATCACAACAGAAGCGGGCGACTATATTTTTCCTGTCCCCGCGTTTTCAAAATTTATATTCGAACTAGGAACGCAACAGACATCCTTTGTCTATTTTATTTAATTACCAGAATATAAAAGAACAGAGCAGAATTTTAAAACGTTGCATTTTGGTCGAGCGACCAGAATTAATAAATCAAGTTGTTTTTCTCAGCCCGATCCGCGCACTTTGTAGGCAAAATCGGAACGGCCCTGTAGCGTCGGACGGCTGAGAAATGTTTTTCTTTATGCAAATAAGCAAGAAAAGAAAAGGAATTTTTTATGATGAAAAAGAAAAACAAAGGACAAAAGTTCGAGGTCAACTCCCTGCGTATAAAAGCAGCGGAAAAAAGAGTGAGAGCCAGTCGGGTTCTCGACTGCTTAACAGCAACACCTGTGTTTCCTGCCGACTGAAAATGTCAATGATCACTAGAAACAAAACAAATGATGTTGTTTCAAGCTCAAGTAGATCGACTTCAGGTCAACTTAGGTATCTACTAAGGCGCCAGACAAATCAGCATTGGACTGAGCAACTGGTCCATGAAACCCTGAAGCCAGCAACACGGAAGAGAAAAGTAAAGCATAATTATTCCATGACCTTAATGCCGAGCGGCGAGAATAAACCGAAGGAAATGGGCGCGTTTATTAGTTCGTCGCTGGTGAATCAAAAAGCCAGTTCAGAGGGCGTCGAGCAGCAGCAACCAACATCAACATCGTCGAATGCTGCAGGTACGAACAAATTGGCTCAATCTAGCGATGCAGTGGTCACCCTTACATCGAGGGAGTGTAGTAATGAGCCAATGGCACTGGACTTCCTGTCAGAAGACACGGTTGAAGAGAAAATGGTTGGCCCACAACGACCAGCATCGAGCAGCAGTGAAGAAGATGAGGAGCCAATGGCGTTGGATCTGTCCGTCCGTAAAGTAACCGACGATGAAAAAGAAAACATCGACCCAATGGTTGACGTGGAGGAAATAGCCGAACCAGCCAATGAGGCTGCTGATCCCACGCCAGAGCAGAATACTACGCGTGCATTACCATTTAAAAAAAGAAGAATAGAAGAGGCGGAGCCAAATGAGAATGAAGAAGAATCCAACTGGAAGTTACCAAATGGTTTAATAGTTACGTTCATCAAAGCAACGCCTCAGCAAGCAGCAATCTCTCCCAAAAATAAAACAGAAGAAAAGGAGGAGGAGCAAGAAGGAGGAAAGACGGCCGTGAGCGAGAAGAAGGCGGTCGTTACGGCAGAAAATGCCACCGCTTGGTGCCCTCGGGCTGAGCTGCGAGAAGCAGCAGACGTTAGCGATGCGTTAGTGCCTCCAGGGGAAGAGAAAGCGAATGAAAAAGAGGAGGAAGACGTAACTATACAAAATAAAATCAAGCAGCAATTACCAAAATTAATTGAAAAAATGCACCAGCAGCAGCCGCTGCTGTCGCCAGAAGGGAAACAACAGCAGAACGAATCATCTCAGCAAAATGAGGATTCATTGTCTGCTGATCAGCAGCAAATACCATGGCATTTATATAAAGAGAAGAATCCATCGCATCGTCATATTAAACAGCAGCAACAGTGGGTCTGGGCGTCAAGATGTGAAGCGGCCAGGCAGCAGCAACTGGAAACGCGGTCACCGGCATTAGCAGCAGCACCGAGAGTCGCTGGGAGCCTATCAGATCCACGACTGATTTTACAACAAAATACGCTGATACAACAACCACAGTCTCATCATCATCATCATGCGTCGATACAACAGCAGCAAATCCCGGCATCGGTCCAGCAGCAGCATCATCAACAACAGCAGACTCATCAGCTGCAGTTGCGTCATCAAACATCAACACAACAACAGCAGCAACATCCAGGGTCGGTTCATCATCAGCAGCCAGCATCAATGCAGCAGTCGACAACAATACAGCGAGCAGCATCAATTAATGAACAGCAGCAGCTAAGTAAAAATCAGCCATCACAGCAGCAACAGTCGCTGTTGTCACCGCTCGCGGCACAATTACCATCGTCTAGAATTCAACAACAGCAGTTTCCAGCATCGCTGAAACAACAGTTGAATAAGTTCTTTCAGCAGCAGCAGCAACAGCAGGCGTCATCGGGACAGCAACACCAACATCAGCAGCAACATCAGCAGCACCAGCATCAACCGCCGCAGGTGAACGCAGTGAATACTTTCCAGCAGTTGATACCGATACCACAGTTCTCGCTGCCCAAGGTCATTACGTCTCTGCAGCCGGGACAAATGCAGGAAATAGTAATTGCTTTTCCTTTACAATTCCTGACCAAGTTAGGATGGAACAGCGAGTTAGAAAAGACTCTTCGCCTTGGGGGCACAAAAGTGGATGCACCGGACGCGTCTGAAAAGACAGCAACCATCTACGCAATCGAGAGCAAAAATCACCAAGGTCTCGACTTATTGCTGAAGGCCGGCGCAAATCCAAATCAGGCGGATGCAATCGGCGATTCACTAGTGGCTATAGCTGCAAAGAAAGGGGATATGATTTCACTTGAAATCATTAGTAAATTCAGCCCAAATTATTTACAAGAAAATATTCTTGGAGAGATCCCAATATTAGGTGCGGTTCAGAGTCGAAATCCAGAGGCGGTAAACAAGATTTGGAATCTGATGGCAAACGACACAGCCATCATCAGCCACAAGACTCGTTTCGGTGGCAGTTTCGCACACTATTGTGCTGCTTATTCGGACGTTGGAGGACTGAGACGGTTGGCACGGGTCGTAGCAGGGAGAAATACGGCCCTGTTGGCACCACTTACCAAGACCAAACAAACCCCTCTACATGTCGCTTGCACACGGGATAGTTACGCGTGTGTCGAGCAGCTGATTAGGATGAGTCCACTTCAACTACGCTGCGTAGATGAGAACATGATGAATCCCGTTCATCTTGTCAACAACACCGAGGCGCTGATGGCCATCGAGAACTATTACCCTCTTGAGCTGACGACTGTGAATCCATTGGACGGAGCCAGCCTTATTCATTATGCGGCTGCGAGAGGAAACGTCGAGGTGATCGTTTACCTGTTGAAAAGGAACAGGTCGGGACCAGCAAAGGACGGAGAGAAGAGGAAATGGGACGATATCGCGAGCTCCCAAGTTCGAGACAAAGTAGCTGCCCAGCTGGCGATGACGCGCGTCTGACGATCACGGAGAAAAACAAGGATCAACAGTTGATACCGAGCAGAAAATGAAGCGACGCGTCGAACAAAAACATTATTTTATCTATATTTTAATCCAAAGTAGAATAGTTTCATTTATTATTATTTAATCCAGTAGAATAGCAGTTCAATTTAAGAACTCAAGTATTTACTCTACCCGTAGCAAGGCGATGAAGCCTATAGAATTCCTCTATTCTACTCTCTATTATTATAAACCCAAAAAGGTATTGGAACCAAACTTTTACTGTAGACATGGTCACCTGTACGACCAGTAGTTTATTTTAGCCAGATATTTAATCAATCTTCATGGTGGGGGAAAATACACTGGGACAAAAATCACACCGACTTAATTTATTGTTTCATGAGTCGGTCGTGATCTCTCGTGGAGGAAAGGGATGTGATGCGCAGACGCATCAGTCGACGTGTGCACTGCAAGACGTTCACGCGCAGACTGAGATAAAGACCCGCGTGGCAGGGTGCCGATGGCTGGGTGTAGCCCTCGGCACGACAGTTAAATCGTGACCGCATTCCAAACGGTTGACCTATTTAATAGATCTGAGGCAACATTCCTCTACATTGCATCAGCCGCATTCCGAGCGGTACATTGACCTCTGAATTGAGGCAACATTCCTGAGTATTGCGTCAGCCGCATTCCTTTACCCGGAAGCTGATGCAACCAGTTCAAAGGTTGCATCAGCCGACCTATTTATAGAACAAAGCTGATGCAACCAGTTCAAAGGTTGCATCAGCCGATCTATTTATAGAACAAAGCTGATGCAAATAGGCCAACTATTGCATCAGCCACTCCACCATTCTCCGACTATATAAACCCCCCTGCTGCTTGTAGCAGGGACGACACTCTTACTCAGACTTTCAGTCTGACAACAACTCTCTGTAATCTCTCTGACTTAAATACACAGTTAAAATATACTCTTACTATTACCTTCGTTTACTCTTACACTATACACCCACCTTCACGTAATAGTTACCCCAACAAATACTATTACACGACACATTGAAGTAATGCGAAAGACTTCTACCGGTCTTGGACGTTACATATTTGGTGCATCGACCGATTTTTCAACTACTTTACTACTTATCAACTGGTTAAACGGCGGATACCGGAGCGGAAAACCTTCAAAGTACGACAACAAGAACTACTACCAGACTTCAACGACATACTAAGGTAATATATAGTTAATAAGGATATGGATCCTAATGGATCGAATAAGTGAAAATAGCCAAGAGAGTGAATCTTTAGAAGTGAATGAGTCAGTGAGAGAGCAGAGGGAGATAACAGACGTAGCATTAGAGGTAAGAGCTGCAGAAAAAAAACAAATCGAATCGTCAAACCTTCCGAATACAGCAAACAACGAGTCTGTAAAACATACGCATACACAACTATTCCATAACGCAGAAAAGAAATTTATCGACTTAATTGAAAGCATAGTAGAAGAACAAATACCGGCAAGCGAAGAAACAGAATTACGGCAACAGTTTGAAGCTATCCATTTGGGTTTGAACAAGGATATTGAAGGAAAGAAGAAGTCAGACGGGTTAAGTAAACTAAGTAGGTTATTGAACAAATTTAAGGAACTTGAAAACTATAAATCTAACCAAACAGGAGCATACCTGTACGTTGTAAGAACTGCGTTAACTAAAGAAATTGAAAATTTGAGACAAGAGAGACAAGATTTAAGAGAAAAATTATCAGAAAAAGAACGAGAATACTTAGAGCTTGTGAACAAAGAACACGAAGAATACGTTGGTAACCAAAACGAACAAGAATTAATTAACACATTAAGGAAAGAAAAATTAGACTTGGAATCTAAAAACATACACTTGACTGGAAGAATAAAACAATTGCAGAACTTATTGGACGAATACGAACAAGGTGAAGAAGTTTTAAACAAGCGATTCGCAGAAAAAGAAAAAGCGCTCACAGAAGCCAATAACAAACTAAAACACAACGTTAACAGACTCACTTCTGAGCTAGACGAAATACAGCTAAAGGAAAAGAATACTAGTGACCAGCTGATAGTTGCAAAACAAAAAATCTCTACATACCTCCAAGAGAAAAGCCAGCAAGCGAACCAACAAGAAGAATCCCAAACACTGGTGAGACAAGCTTACGAAGAACAAAAAGAGAATCTAGAGAGTGAATTGAACAAATATAAAGGTGAAGTATCAAATCTAAACGATCAGTTATCTTTGGCATTAAAAAAATTAAAAAGTTTTGAGGAGAAAACACAGGAATCGAAAGCTGTTGTTACAGAAAACACATCTACTCCAGGGCAGATAATTACTACAATTATTGACGAATTAGGACAAGACCAAATTTTATATTCTGCTACTCCATACAATCGATATCAGCCATTACGAGGTAGAACAAGTATTTGGTTTCAAGAACAAGGTCCAACATCGTTGTACGAGGAATTAAGCAACGTCACTGGAGATTTGGAGGAAGACGATAGTGAATTAGCTAACGTAGCATCTGGTAACGCTAGTTTAAATACGGAAGAAGACCAAGGAACCCATTTAGTTCAAATAACTGCTCAGGTACACAATAAAGATACACCAGACATAGAGCAGGTAAAAGAGTTACTTGAAAAAGCCGAGGACAAATATCGAAAGGCACTAGAAGAACAGCAAAAAATATCCAGAACATTGCAGAGTCGGTTAACCCAGGCAGACGAATCCGGTAACATGGCGAGCACGGAACTAACAAGACAAATAGGAGTATTATTCTCTAGGGGAGAAAAGAAAGAAATCTTGAAGTACGACGGAGAAAATAGTGATGTATACAAGTGGATTCAGGAGGCAGAAAGGGTCGCGAATAATAATGATTGGGATTCGGACCAGCGCATCAAATTCTTTTCCGACCGACTGGAAAAAGAAGCTTTAGAATGGCACAACGAGTTTATGGACAAACCCATGGATAATGGTGATCCACCGTCACCTATTACTAGGGCACAAGTTACATATTCAATTTGGAAAGCACATTTTTTAAAACGTTTTGAAGACGAAGCAGATGTTGAGAGAATTAAGAATAGGTTAAAAACACTGAGACAAGGAACGACTCAAAATGTTAAGTCATTTATAGCTCTGATTAACAGACTTTATGACCGAGTTCATGGAAAAGGAGTTAAAATATCTCCATTGCCGACAGTAGCTGAAAAAGCTTTATATAACGAAAATGTCAAGCTACGAGATACAGAAAAGAAAGAAATACTTCTATCCGGACTAACAAGGAACGTCCGAGAAGGCGTTTGGTTACGAATACCAGCAAATGCCCATTACGAAACAGTTTGCAAATTGGCTTGTGAAGTAGAAAGTATTCTGTTAAACAAAGAACTAACCGAAAATAAGGGTTTAACTGCGTTAGTAGCAGGTATGACACTACACGAACAGGAGCAAGACTCGGAACTTAAAAAACAGAGATTAGAACTAGCAAACTTAAAGAAACAAATAGGCGAATTGCGTCTAACAGAACATCTTTCGCAGGGTATGGACAACGCTTGCGTAGTTGCTAATGTGGAAAACTACGAACCAGCAAGAACAAGCGTATCTAACCAAGGAGGAAATCAAGAAAGACGATTTGATCGATCAAACAGTAGGTCTAGAAGTGCAGACAGAAACATTACATATAACCGAGATAATTCGGGATCAGTATCACCAAAAGAGCAAAGATATTCAAGAAACCAAGGAGAAAGAACGTTCTATAGAAACACAGGACGAGAAGAAAGAGTTAAATTTAACAATAACTGGCGAGACCGTAGCCAATCAAGTAACAGAAATCAAAGCCGTGAAAGAAATCAATTCTCCTTCAGGAACTTTAGAAGCAGTGAAAGGCCGAGTTACAACAGACAAAATAACGTACGTAGAGACTCAAGTTTCACCAGACCAGCGAGACCAGAGAATCAACAAAATAATCGAAGTGAACAAGCTCTTGACCCAACCCCTAGGAAAGCATCAGAAGGAACGTGTTTCTTTTGTAAATTACCTGGACATCGTATTAGAGAATGTCGGAAAAGACAGAGAGCAGAGCGTGGATCGAGAATGTTGAATCGATCGAGAGGAAGGAACTAGACCAACAGGGAATTAAACAGCTCGACAGAAAGGAATTAATGGACCAGAATTCGGATTTCGACGACGAAAAGGAAATTGTAAGTAAAAATGACACGACCACAGAACAAATAAGACGATATCCCTTAATGAAGTGCTCCCTGAAAATCAAACATCTCTCTTTCCCAGCACTCTTTGATACTGGATCGGCAGCAAGCCTTCTATCTATGGATATTTTTGGAAAAATACCAAGAAATTGCATGAAACTTGTGGAAAATGAAAAAACCAATTTTGTACAATTTCAAACAGTATCAGGAGAAATCATGGGCTCCCTAGGTTATTATACGATTAAATTTGCATTACCTTCGAATAGCGATTCTACTTTTAAACATAATTTTCATATAGTACCTAACCTAAGGGTGGGAATTATATTAGGCATAGATTTTATGTCAAAACATGAATTAATGTTGTACCCAAAGGATAGAACTTTAGGTTATTTTAAGGGGGATACACCCCACAGATTAAAATTGCTGGAGCCAATACCAGTTATGAACATTGAATTTTGTAAGGACAAAATTCAGATAAATGCACCGGAAAAACACAAAAATAAGGTTATGAAGCTTTTGGAAACAAATCCGTATTGTTACGCAGAAAAAGTATCAGATTTATGTTCTGCAACAGCAGCAGAACACAGAATTAAGACAGTAGGTGAGCCGGTGAGTGAGAAAATGAGGAGAACGCCGCATGCGCTTAGACCTCATGTAAAACAAAAAATCGACGAAATGCTAAAACATCAAATTATCAGAAAAAGTACCAGCCCTTTTGCGGCACCAATTGTCATGGTTAAAAAGAAGGGGGGTGAGTACCGTATGTGCATAGATTATAGGAAATTGAATAAATGCACAATTCGTGAAAAATACCCTCTCCCGAATATATTGGACACTTTGGACGCACTAGGTGGCGCCACATTCTTTTCCTGTCTTGACCTTTTTAGCGGCTATTGGCAATTAGCCCTTCACGAAAAGGACAAGCATAAAACTTCATTTGTGTGTGAATTTGGACAATTTGAGTTCAATCGTCTTCCGTTTGGTTTGGTAAATGGACCATCTACGTTCCAAAGGACGATTGCATCGATTTTCGAAAAAGCTCATTTTGAGTATCTTTTAATATATCTTGACGATTTAATTATTTTTAGTAAAACACTAGAAGAACATATGGCACATTTAGAAACCGTATTCGATATACTACATAAATCAGGGTTAAGACTTAACCTTAAGAAATGCAACTTCTTCCAAAAAAGAATAGAGTATCTGGGACACGTAGTAACAGGGAAAGGAGTTTGGCCAAACAAAAAGAATATAGAAGCAATAGAGAAATTCCCAGAACCGAAAAATGTAAGGCAGGTACAAGGGTACCTTGGATTATCAACATATTATCGCAGGTTCATCAGAAATTACGCAGACATAGCCCATCCATTATATATACTATTAAAGAAAAATACGCCATGGCAGTGGGGCGAGGATCAGAAAAACGCGTTTAATAGTATCAAGACAAGCTTAACGTCCTTCCCATGTCTCCGACATCCGGAATTTTCGCGAGATTTCATTGTACAAACGGACTCTAGTGGGTACGGCGTAGGAGCTATTTTATGTCAGATGCAGCCTCGCCTCAGAAGTAAAGATTGGCTTAAGGGACAGAAGAAAGAGAAAAAAGATAAATCAGGGATGGAGGATAAAAATAAAGGAACAGAAATAAACTCAGACGAATTAGTTAAAGGAAATAATGAATACGACCAAACAGAGGATATTATAGGACAAAAAAATAATAAAGAAGAACCTGAGCAAGAAATAGAATTTGTAGATATAGACGATTATTGGAAACCCGCGGTAGGCAAAGTGAAAAATATAGGCGTAAGCATAAAAGGAAACAAGATCGAGGAAGTAAACGGAATTGAGCATGCAAATGAAAATGAGAGCAATAAGTACAGTAGAAAAAGCGTCGACGCAAATAAAAACCTCGAGACAGAAGAAATCACAAGTGACGGAAGCAAGGAAGAAGATTTAGAAGAAGTTGTAATAGCGTATAGTTCACGCCATTTAAAAGAAACAGAAAGGAAATATAGTACAACAGAATTAGAATGTTTAGCGATAATTCATGCCATAACGGTTTTTAGACCGTATTTGTATGCCCGGAGATTTGTTATCAAGTGCGACCACCGACCACTGCAGTGGCTAATGTCCAAAAATGAGCCGGCAGGCAGGTTATCCAGGTGGGCTCTTAAGATTCAGGAATATCAATTTGAGATAGAATATAAACCTGGGAAAGCCAATCAGAACGCCGATTGTCTTAGTAGGATTCCAATAAATCATGTGGAAGAGATAACACACGAAACCAACACAGCTAGCAATGTATGGTATTGGTATCCGAAAATGGATGATTGGATTGAAGAACAGAGAAAAGACGAACACTGTAAAACTATTTTAGAACGAATAAGCGACCCTGTCCCACCCAGTAAAGAAGAAAAGAAACGCTATATAATAATGAAAAACGGAATAATCTGCACAAAAGACGGCAGAGTAGTAGTACCTAAAGGAAAGGTACAGGAAGTCCTGAAATTATGTCATGATCATCCTCTATCAGGACATATGGGTATACAAAGAACATTGTCAAGATTACAACCTAAATTCACATGGCCTGAAATGGCAGCAGACACAATAGACTACATAAATAGATGTGAGACGTGTCTTAAACGGAAGTTAACAGGAGAAACGATAGCCCCATTAAGACCTGTAAAACCTACAAGGATAATTATGAAGAAAATGGCAGCAGACATCTGTGGACCGGTACGTGAAAGTAGACATGGGAACAAATATGTTTTAGTTTTGGCAGATTACGCAAGTCGATTTGTTTTTACGGCGGCCATGACGGACCAGACAGCAAAGACATTAGCTATACACCTAAGACGCATATTTATGCTATTTGGGGCGCCAAAAATGCTAATCACAGATAGGGGAAGTAACTTCTTATCTGAGACTGTGAAAAATCTATGTACCGCGTTCAAAATTGAACGCAGAATGACGTCAGCATATCACGCTCAAGCGGACGGTTTAGTTGAGCGAATTAACAGAACAATGGCGGATCTTTTGGCGTCATATATTAGTGACACACCCGACCTTTGGGACGAGTACTTAGATTTCGTAACAATGGCGTATAATACTAGTAAACACTCTAGTACCAAATATACTCCATACGAACTTTTTATGGGTCGATTACCCAATTTACCAATTGATATAGGTCCAAACCTACGCTATAGAGCAGTGGAAAACGAAAAAGATTTAGTATCACAGCAATGGAGTAATGCGTTAGAAATAGCTAAGAAAAACTTAATAAAAGCACAAGGAAAACAAAAGGCGTATTACGATAAGAAAGCAGAATTAAAAAGCTATAAGGAAAATGATTATGTACTATTAAGGGAACCACCTAAACCAGGAAAATACAATTTGAAATGGTCAGGACCTTTTGAAGTCACTAAAAAGTTCAATGATTTGAATTATGAGATAAGAGCGATTAAAAATAACAAAAAGCAAATAGTACATATAAATCGGTTGAAATTTTTCCCAAAACCAATGGGTAAAACCGAAAGTGACATTTTAAACAACACTAAGAATGACGAAAATAAAAAGCATGAGAACGACAGTAAGAACAAAACGGAAAATAAAGTGGATTCGGAGGCAGTCGCAAAAGAAATCAATAGGAAAGGAAATGTTAACAAAGAAGGGAATAAAGAGAATGTAAGACATAATACAGATGTTGAAAATAAAAAGAAAGAAACAATACATGTTACCAAAGTGGCAAAGGAAAATAAAAATAAAAACCAAAAACGTAAAATAATACCAGAAAAACAGACAGCTACGTTTCGAGCGCGTAATGTAAGACAAAAGCAACAATTTGTACCTGTACGAACATACGAATTAAGAAAACGGACTAGACCAGTAGGCGTGTAAGGAAAAAATGTAATATTAAAACCTCTCAAAGTACTGACTATTAAAAAAAGACGAATATAAGTATAGGAAGAGCTAAATATATTAAAAAAAAAAAAAGAGAGCAGTGAGTTAGCAGGAAGTAAGATTTATAGACATTTTCTGTTTTTCAGATGAAAGGATACAAATTCTATGCATTTGTATTAATTCTTTTGGCATTTCCTATTGGAGAAACGGCAAAAACAGCGACAGTATGCGATTGTAAAAATATGGAAATAAAAGGAATTGTAGATCTTAAACCTCCAGAATACTGTAATCATGCAGAGCCTTATCGTCACGCGGCACCAAAGAAAATGTTTTATAACATTGTAACTAGCGATACATTTACACATAAATTCATTGCACATGTTTGTGAAATGTATATTAGAGAGAAAAAGATCACAGGATCGTTTTGGATAGGATCCTATGATACTGAGTATCACGAATATTCAGTACCAGTAGCAGAAGAGGATTGTAAAAGGATGGTCACAAAAAGGTTATGCGGAGAATCAGGAACAATGTTCGAACAAGAAGGACACATTTTTAAATACACAGCGGAACCAGATGGACCACCAAAATGGTTTGCTACAAAATTGTATACAACAACAAATTGCGTTACTTGGAATGTAACACTTTCACAAGAAAGTGCTACCTCTGACATAGTTTCACCGTTTGGAAATTTGTCCAGCAAATACGAAAAAGGGTTTGATACGTTCAACAATAAAATGATTTCTTGGGATGTACAGAAAGACACTAAGGGAAGGATTTTTGGATGTAGACTAACTCCTGTCCTAAAAAATGTAGGGGTCGTTACAACAACAAAGAAACAGGGAAGATTAGTGGACAAGACAAATCAAATAGAAGTACTTTTTGATACAACGGCTGTAAGCTTGTGTACATCTCCAATGAATGACGAAGGAAAAATATATTACCCAATTTTCGGTATTAAAAACACGTATTTGAGATTAAACGAAAGCATCGACTACGTACATGATAGAAAACGTAGACATCTACCAATAGACAAGGAAGAAATAATCACGTGGAATAACGTATCGGGAACAATTACTCTGGATAAATTTCCAGCAATGTACATCGACAAGTTGAATAACACATCGAACCTAGTAATTCGGAAAAGGACGGATATAAACAATTTTTTTTTCGATAGTTGGTCAGGATTTAGTTCAGAGGATAATAGGCTTAAAATAAAAGATTCAAATGATTGTGTAGTGATCAAACGAAGACAAGTAGTGTACGAAGAATGTCAAGAAAATTCAACAGAATGGATTTATGACAAGGAGAGAAAAATGATCATAGAAATGACTACAGGGAATTGTTTAACTGCTCAGTTAGATAACCTTTATTTAAATGGAAACATAACTATCATGAAGTGTAACATAAATGATAGTGTAGATGATTCTAGCGTCACTCAACAAAAATGGAATTTTTCGCATAAAATACCGAAGCCAGAAATAAAATCGGAAAGGGTAAGGAGGAATCATATGATTTTCGATTTCGATAAGGAGGAAGACGCGGAGGCATTCTTTACACGAGATTCGCCAATCCATATGAACCCAACTGAAACTTATCCTTTCGGATGGGGAAAAATTAGAAACGATAATTCCGGAAATTCAGTGACGGGAACTATGTGTGTACGCGTAAAAGGAGAACAGTCTCCTATGAAATTAAAGAAATGCGACAGTGCATTATCAGTTATTGGTCGAGATTGGTTTCAAGAATTTGAACACATGGAAGATCTAACTATCAGACCACTGGGGTCGGACTACTGTATGACAGCATTAAACCCTAGTAGAACTATTCACGCAGAAACCTATTTAAGGCCGAGAAATAAACTTCCATTGTATGAACCATGGATAGTCATTTTGGAAGAGTGCAGAGTATCAGCGACAAGATGGATTTTGGACAACGAAACTGGACAGTTAGTAGGTTTTGATGTACAAACAGGAGACACTGGTTGTCTAACGAGGCAAGGTGAAAAAGATGACTTGTACTTATTCTTAAGACCCTGTCAGAAGAAATTAGCATCTCAATTAGAGAAAATCCTACCGAGTGATAGACAGATTTGGCAATTTGAATACCGACAGGTACAAAGAAAAATGGAAATCACAGCATCGGTAGCTAAAGAGAAGAGAAATCTTAGGCATTATTTAAAGCACTTAAGCCAAGATAAACCGGAAGAAAAAATGAAGCTTGAAGGTATCATTCACATGGGAAGAGCCATGAGGATGACTCCAGCCACGGTGAGCATGGAAAGGAAAATGACTTTGACCGTATTTAATACCTCCGAAGAATTAGAAGAACTTCTTTCATTGAGACCAAAACAAGTTATCAGCATAGAAGAAGAGGAAAACGAGAATAGAGACTCAGTTGATGCCAGTTACAAATTGCAATCTGGCCAAAATGACGAAGGTGAACCAGGATCTGGGTCAGGAAAACCAGATCAAACAACTAGTAGTACCACTGGTACAACAAGTGAAGTATCGCCAGAATTTGAAAATAAGACGGTTACTTTCAAAGACTTAAAAGAAGCCCTAGTGAATTACATTCTACCAATGCATGAACAGTTTAAAGTAGGCCAACAATTTGATATGTCAAATCAATTGGCTAACGAAATTCGTAGAATATATTGTGAAATTGCTACAAACAGAAGAAAACAATTAATGACGTTGGCACAGATCAGTCCATTATTAGCAGGTTCAACATTAGGTGAAATAACCACAGAATGTTCAAGAATAGAGGGAAGAGGAGCTACTTTAATCCTACAAAAATGTACACCAAAGCAAGTTAACATAACCGCAGTAGCTACTCGATGTGGCATAGAACCAATTTTCGAATACGAAAATAATAACGCTACTATAGGTATAGACGGATGGTCGATAACTCCTTTTACTACATGTTTGCATAGAACGAATTTTATAGATATTAACGGGAAACCTCATGTGTGGAAACACGAAGTAGGGGATAACCTTAAAGGCAATTGGACTTTAAAAGAACCAGATGTTCATGGATCAAATACGGAATTAATAAGCAGGTTTGAAGAATTTCAAGTAAACGATTATGACTACCAAATGTTAAATCATGGATTAAACGAATTAAATCATTTTGAACACTTGAACATCTTGATGGAGATGGCTGGAAGAGCATATGAGTATCGCGATCCGAATATAAGACAGCTAATATCACAGGGAAGTGCATTGATCGATATGAATAACGAATATTCTTGGACGGATAAAATACAAATAGTAGTCGTAGCGATCATAGCAATTATAATCTTGGCATTAACGATTAAGTTGTGTACATTTTGCAATCCCATACCTAAAATAGACAATCGAATTAGGAAAGTACTAAGGAAACGGGAAGCTGAGTTTGATCTAGAGAAACAAAATGCAACGCAAAGTCCACCGTCTGAAAGTCAAGGGACAGCTATAACGTCCTTACGAGAACGTTGGTATGGTGGGAAGCATGCAAATACAAAATCCACTAATAACAATAGATATTCTACAAATGATGGTCCAGATCGTGAGATGCGTGAGATATGAAAGGGTCAATTTTGTGCAAATAAATTAGATGTGATCAGGATACCAGATTAATTAGAAATTATTATTATTTCAGGTCCCTAATAGAATGGAAAACAAAGAGCGTATTAATTCTGATTCACCGAACTCTAACCAACTTGTAGCACAAAAACTAAACTATGACCCACTCTCAGCACAAAATCTTGAAATTGATCATTACCCACCACAAGAATTAAACTCGGATCAACACCCAGAACAGAGATCAAAAATCAAAGAAGACAAGGAATTTGTTAAAGTTCATATAGATCACAAAAGGGTGAAGAAACTATTCCGTGAGACTATTGAAATCACTATTCGGCTTGATCGAATGCCTCCTATTAGTGAGGAGGATAATTATGATCCAGAAAAGGCCAACAGGTCAACTTCAAATGGGAATGAAGAACCAGTTATAACGGACAAGAAGGATGGATATGAAGCGGATCAGGAAAATGATTCTGAAGAAAACTACGACTACTCAGACAGTAGCGAATATGAAACGGATGAAGATGACGATAACGACGAAATGGAAAGTTCTTCAGCCCTCAGTGCTGAAACAAAAAACAAATATAAACATTTAACATTCGACGACATGACTACATCATTAATGGATGTGGACGATTATTGTCTCATTTGCACAGGGGAATTTGAGAAACAAGAATTATCAACAGTTATTTGTGGACACAAATTCCATAAAGATTGTATTGATGGATGGTTACTTATAGATAAAGATAACTGTCCTATTTGCAATACATACCTAGGAGATCCTTCGGAAGACGAGGATACAGGATCAAGTTGCTCTACATGTCATTTTCCTTGGAAAGAAAATTACAAAAGAACAATGCTTGAACAGTATAAGAAAGCTGAAGAAATTTACCAATTAGAAAATGAAAGCGATACTGATTTTGAAGAAAAGGCCAGGAAATTTATCGATCCCGAAGATAAAATTCAACAGGAAATTATAAATGATATGATAGAGGCTAGAAAAAAAGGCATATCGTATGCCGAACAGTGTAGACTTCGAAGCCAAGATAAGAAGGAAACGGAAGAAAAGGGATCAGAAATAAACCAGCAAGATGCAGAATAATAGTGCGCCCAAGATAAAAAAAAAAAACGGATACTTTTTACTTAAAAAAAAAATTGTTTGTGAATCTGCAGGAAACAACTTTGCGCAGCCAGATGAAGTTAAACAAGGAGACTTTGATTATATGGCTGAAGAACAGAGAATCAGGATATAGAAATTTCGACATCAAGAGAAAATTATATGGACCTGATAACGGAATTGCAGACATCAGAGACTTCATAAAAGCATTAGATCTGAATGTAAATTTCTTTTCTAGAAAAGCAAGTGGAATAATTGATATCGTACACGAGATAGACAAAGAAAAAATGAATACTATTCTCTTAACTAAATAGGGAAATACATGTTAATGCATTAAAAAGAGAAAATGCTTATTATTCAAAATAAAAAAAAAAGAGAGAAAGAAAAGAGGGAACTTATCATATATTTAAAGGACCAAAATTTATTTTTTTGGTTAGGAGGATGAAAGTTGGAAACAATTGGGCTCGTTACGAACCAAACGTTATCACACAGTTCAAAAAACGGAATGATGATTACAACAACCTCATCGATGACGAAGATTTGGCAGAGATTGTACTGACGATAGAAAAATCCGAAGATAAAAATCAAAAAGAAAGTTTGAACACAAAAAACGGACATGAAAGTCCTGTTAAAAATACGACAAATGACACAGCACCAAGTTCTCAACAACGGATTCATTATGGACAATCAAACGTGGATAAAAAGGAACAATTTTGTTGGGACACATTATTGTTCATTGCTACATGCGCAGCGACAGTTATACCATTAGTTTTGCTGTATTATTTCTTCAAAGCAATATTTTTATGCAATACTGTTAACATGCATAACCAAGTCGTATGCGGATTCAACGAAACGAACAGAACACCGGAATGGAATCAAACGTATCCGTACCAAATGTGATCGAGATAGTTTGAGTAATTTTTACTATTATGTGGAAAATCAAATGAGTAATCCGACTCATCTGTCACTACGCGATATAAAAGAAAAGGATTAATTCAATTATCAGTTATCAAATAGTAAAATAGTGGGAAATAGGAAATTGGAACTTATAAACGTTTTGACGCCGAGATATAATATTATTATATAAAAAGAAAAAAAAAGAACCTTTGTTTTGGACGAAAAATATGTGAGTAACATGGAATTTACCTCTTTTCATAGGTTAGATCATTATGGTACTCACGGAAAAAGAATATTGGACAGCATGGAACTCGAAAAAGGATGAGATCATCGCATTCACGTTCGCTAGGAAAGAAATAACTACACTAGGAGCGCAAGCCGTTATTGACAAACGAATTCAAGAATTATTAGGCAACGAGAGATCGATCGCATATGAGTTAAATTGCTACATGATAAAAAATTTGTCATGGTTTGTAGACGAACTAACTCACCGGAATAGTGGATGGAAGAATGGCGAACCAACGCACCCGCTCGTTAAAACGATTTATGATAGAATAAAGGCGAATAATGATACAAATACAGAAAATATGTTGTCCAAACCTGGAATGAAAGTGGACGTTTCATCGCCATACAAACCGGGAGATGAAATATTTGTTCGTCTTGGAAATCAAGGGTTATACGGATTAAAATGGGAAGGCCCATATAAAATTCTACAGCAAATAGCGCCCGGCATTTTCAAAGTCCAGAGTACTGACGGTAGTAAAACAAGAACGGCTCACGCGAGTAATATGAAAGCAATAAAACCTGAAACTGAAAAACTAGAGGAGAAACAGGACAAAGAATATAATATTAAATTGGGAAACAAAAAAATACTCGATATCGAACAGAGAAAAAGTATTTTAAAAAATAATGGTTTAAAACGACTCGAGGAAAATTTTAAAGAGACATTAACGGAGAAAAAAGAAAATCTGGAGTTTAAAAATTTTCAAGATTTTGTTGATAGAATACAGATGATTGTTCTAGAAGGGATACAAGTTGAAACGCTGAATAGAAATCTATCTGAAAATAACAGAATTTATAATCCACAGCGGAAGTTGTAAAACTGTCAGGAAAATGCTAACACTATAAATGATTAAACCAAAAAATCAGCTGAACACAACAAATGATATTTTTACCTTCTATTGTCCTTTAAGTTTTTTTTTTTACAAAAGGTAAAACAAAA
>Ga0208005_1000181_pt1 | contig 27210 bp, 45 predicted proteins | sample DEB19_08_DNA_3_FD_184530 | JGI IMG/M metagenome (GOLD analysis project Ga0208005, IMG submission 184530) | Aqueous microbial communities from the Delaware River and Bay under freshwater to marine salinity gradient to study organic matter... | ecosystem: Environmental > Aquatic > Marine > Coastal... | reverse complement strand
GTCTTTTTCCGTACAGCTCCGAAACGCTCGACCAGAGCCTCTGTGTTGCGCTCTGCTGCAAATCCGTTTCGAGGCTGCACCTGGATACTAGCCATCCGATGCACTATGCGTGCGAATGCTGGATTGGTGCTGGTCAGAGCGCAGTATCCGTTACACCAGGTGGGTGCGCCGGCGCTATGCTGTCGCTCATGCGTCGAACCTGCAGCCTTTGCTCGAGCTCTCTCCACCCATGCGCGCGCATCGACGCGCGCTACTGCTCGACCAGGTGCAGAGTCGCAGCACATCGAGCTGCTCGAGCAGCCTCGAGCTCGAGCAGCCTCGAGGCTCGTCTGCCAGTCCAGCTGCTCGAGCGTGATCGATGGATTCGTTACTCATCGACCAAGGTGCCATTGATGGTCAATGGTCAGCCTGCGAGCTCGACTGATGAGCGCACCTGGACGACCTTTGCTGATGCGTCATCCTCGAGCACTGGTGCCGGCGCAGGGTTTGTGCTCAATGGTGATGGGATTGTGTGCATCGATCTCGATCATTGTCTGATCGATGGTGAGCCTGTGGATTGGGTGCGACCTGTGCTCGAGCTGGTACCGGCTACCTACGTTGAGGTTTCTCCTGGTGGTGATGGTCTCCACATTTGGGGATTGGGGAGGCTTGCGACTGGACGTAGGTTGAAGGTCGATGGTGGCCAGGTCGAGATTTATGGCAATGGTCGTTATCTGACTGTGACTGGTAAGGCTTTCAGTAGAGTCATTGACCTTGCTGATCTGCAGCCTTTGATCGATGCATTGTTGGGATTGTCGAATGGTTGAGAAGAAACCTGCACCTAGGAAGGCTCCTGCGAAACGCGGAGCGAAGGCTCCTGTGCATGGTCGGAACAGGTCTGCTGTTGAAGAAACTGTTGGTGCGCTCGAGCAGCTTGGCAGGCTCGAGCAGATTGATTCTGCGAGGGTAGCTGCAGCTCGAGCTCTCGCGGATGCTGTCGATGCCGATCCTGGCAACGCATCTTTGTGGAGAGAGTATCGAGCTGCGTTGGAGTCTCTGAGACAGATTGGCAGTGATGGCACTGATGACTTCGGAAAGCTTCTTGAGTCTTTGTCGAGCGAGATTCGCGACGAAAAGAAACCCTGAGCGCGAGACCCTTGGCCATGAGATTGCTGCTATTGCGAAGCAGCTTGGTCAGCCTTTGATGCCATGGCAACGTCTGGTTGCTGATGTTGGTTTGGAGCTCGATCCTGCGACTGGTCTTCCTGTCTACCGTGAGATTGTGGTGACGGTGCCTAGGCAGTCTGGCAAGACCACGTTGGTTTTGGGATGGGAGCTGCAGCGTGCTCTCAGGTGGGCGACTCCACAGAAGATTGCGTTCACTGCTCAGACCGGTTGGGATGCGCGGCGCAAGCTGTGTGATGACCAGGCTCCAATGCTGTTGGCTAGCCCATTGCGACCTGCCATCGACAGAGTGTTTCGTGGTGCCGGCACTGAAGCAATTGTCTTCAAGAATGGGAGCAGGATTGATGTGCTTGCTTCGACTGAGGCTGCTGGTCACGGTAGGACTATCGATCTTGGTGTGATCGATGAGGCTTTTGCTGACACAGATGATCGGCGCGAGCAGGCTTTGTTGCCGGCTATGGCCACGCGTGCTGCTGCTCAGATTCTGACTGTGAGCACAGCTGGCACAGAAGCTTCTGTGTATTTGCGTCGCAAGGTTGATGCTGGTCGTGCTGCTGTGTTGAATGGTGAGGATTCTGGTATTGCCTATTTCGAATGGTCTGCTGACGATGATGCAGATATCGATGATGCAAAGGTGTGGCATTCGACAATGCCGGCGCTAGGTCACATCATCACTGAGCAGACTGTGCTTCATGCTCGTCAGACGATGAGTGAGGATGATTTCCGGCGCGCATGGTTGAACCAATGGACGACCAGTGAGCAGCGTGTGTTTCCTGTTGCAGTTTGGGAGAAGGTGTGCTCGAGCGCAACGCATCCAGATGGTGATCTGGTTTTTGCGTTGGATGTGAATCCTGAGCGTTCAGCTGCTGCCATTGCTGTTGGTGATCAGTCTGGCAATGTGGAGCTGGTTGAGCATCGACCTGGTGTGACTTGGGTGGTGGATCGAATGGTCGAGCTTGCTACCAAATGGAATGCGTCTGTGGTGCTCGATGGGTATGGGCCGGCTGGCAGTCTTTTTGATGCGCTCGAGGGTGCACGCGTGCGAGTCGAGAAATTGTCTTCTCGACAGGTTGCTTATGCTTGTGGGTCTTTCTTTGATGCTGTTTCGGATGGGAGAATCAGTATCCGAATTCATCCAGCTTTGGAGGATGCTGTAGCGGCTGCGCGTCGTAGAGTGTCTGGTGATTCTTGGTCTTGGGCTCGTAGTGATACGAGCACAGATATTTCTCCATTGGTTGCTATCACTCTTGCTTTCGATAGGGCTACATCTGTGAAAGCAAGTAAGCAGAGTGAGATTTGGGTTTCATGGGATTGAGCAGAAGTCAGGTTGCTGTTGTGCTCGAGCTCGCAGGTGGTTTTGGTATCACCTTTGGTTTCATGTTGTTGGCATTCTGGTTGGGCATTGTTGTTGCCGGCGTGCTGTTGATCTTGTTTGGTGTTGCGCTCGAGCGCAGTATCGATGATGAGTCAAGGAATGTGTGATGCTTGCGCGTCTGATTAGTGGGTCCAACAGTGAGGCGCGTGCTGCAGGTCTTGGTTGGCCGGAATATCAGAGACTGTTTGAGCAGTTTTCGTTCAATGGGATTCAGTATGTGGTTCCTGGTGGGAACCTTTCTGAGCTCACTGCTATGCAAGGTGCGCGCAATGCAATTGTTGCTGCGTGCATTTCTGTGCGAATGCTGGTGTTCAGTGAAGTCAGGTTCATCTATCAGCGTTGGTCTGGTGGGCATCCTGGTGATCTGTTTGGTACCAGTGATCTGACGTTGCTGGAACAGCCTTGGGCCGGCGCTACGACTGGTGATCTTCTGGCGCGCATGGAGCTTGATGCTTCGCTCTATGGCAACAGCTATTGGATCAAGGATGGTGGCAAGCTCATTCGACTCGATCCGAACAGGATTGTGATCACGACTGGTGCTGTGAGCGACGCGTTTACTGGTAACCAGATTGGTCAGGATCTGGTTGGTTACAGCCTTGTGGATGAGCAGGGTAGCGAGCTCGCATTCTTTGAGCCTTCACAGATCGCGCATTACAAGCCAATTCCTGATCCGTCGCATCCGTTCCGCGGTCAGTCATGGTTGGCAGCTGTGATGCCAGATGTGACTGTCGATACTGAGCTCACCAAATTCAAAAATGCGTATCTGATGAATGGTGCGACTCCCAATGTGGTGGTCAGTTTCGATCCTTCGATGACGCGTGAGGCTTTCGACAAGTTTCGAGAGACCATGGATGCGCGTCATCGTGGTGTAGGCAACGCGTTCAAAACGCTCTACCTTGGTGGTGGAGCAGATGTGAAGGTCGTCGGCAGCAATTTCGAGCAGCTAGCTATGAAGGCTGTGCAGGGTGCTGGTGAGACCAGGATTGCTGCTGCTGCTGGTGTGCCAGCATCGATCGTCGGCATCAGTGAAGGTCTTGCAGGCTCGAGCCTGAATGCTGGTAACTATGTTGCTGCTCGACGCAGGTTTGCTGATGGCACCATGCGTCCATTGTGGAGAGCTGCTGCCGGCGCATTGCAGACTCTTGTGCCACCTGTCGATACTGGTGTCCGACTCTGGTTCGATGCGTCTGATGTCTCTTTCCTGCAGGAAGATTTGATGGATGATGCAGAGATCCAGTCGCGACGCGCTCTCACCATTGAGTCTTTGATTCGTGCAGGGTTTGTACCGGATAGCGCGGTGCGTGCTGTCATCACTGGTGATTACAGCCTGTTGACTCACACTGGTCTTTACAGTGTTCAGCTGCAGCCTCCTGCGACTGGTGCTCAGTAATGCCTTACCACCTGTCTGACGAGCAGTCTGATTGTGATGGTTGGGCGGTCGTAAAGACTGAGACTGGTGAGACTGTTCCTGGTGGGTGCCATGCTTCAAAGGCTGAAGCACAGGATCATTTGACTGCGTTGAATTTGTCGGAGACTTATCAGCGTGCTGTTGATTTGAGTGTGCCGGAGTATGTGCAGTCTGCAGCTGCCAAAGGTCTCGAGCTGCGTGCTGAAGGGTTTGGTGGTGATGGTCTGGTCGAGCGCACCATTCGAGAGGCTCGAGCAATGGCCAATGGGGAGATCACTGCTGACAAGGTTGTGCGAGCAAACGCGTGGGGAGCTCGTCATGCTGTTGACCTTGAGGCTCCATCGAACAGTGATCCTGATGACGATGGGTGGCCAGGTGCCGGCGCAGTAGCGCATTACTTGTGGGGAATCAATCCTCTGGACCCTGAACCTGCTCGAGCATGGTTTGAACGTAAAGCTGAAGCTGTGCAAATGGATGAGTCGAAGATGGCAGATAGCACAGAAGTTTTCTCTGAGACTGTCGATGTTGAGGCTTCTGCTTTAGGTATTGTTGATGCTGTGAATACGCTCGAAATTGTCGAAGCAGATTCTGAAATCATCACTGCTGTTCAGCGTGACAATCTTGTGCGTCACGTTGAATTTCGTGCACAGCCTTCTGATGATGGTTTGACTCTCGATGGGTACGCTGCTGTGTTCAACCAGGACACTCAGATTGAGACTGCTGATGGTGTCTTCACTGAGCGCATTGCTCCTGGCGCGTTTCGCAAAACCTTGCAGGAACGAATGCCGGTGCTGCAATTCGATCATGGGACGCATCCTCTGCTTGGGTCCATGCCATTGGGTGTGATCACCAGCCTGAAGGAAGATGATCATGGTCTGCGCGTCAAGGCTCGTCTGTCTGATAACTGGTTGATCCAGCCGGTGCGTGATGCCATTCGAGATGGTGCCATTGATGGCATGAGCTTCAGATTCCGCGTCATCAATGACAAATGGTCGCGCGCTGCTGATATTGGACTGGCACGCACGATCACTGAGATTGCGCTCTATGAGGTTGGGCCGGTGGTCTTTCCTGCATACGAGCAGACTTCTGTTGGTGTTCGCAGTCGAGAAATTGTCACTGCGCTCACTGACCCTGAGCTGCGCGCAGAGCTCGCGCGTGCGCTCGCATCTGGCACCAGCTCTCTCGAGCTGGCCGCGTCTGAAATGAGCGACGAGTCGAACGATGTTCACTCGGCGCGTTCAAAGAATCAACGTCGTGCTCTCGCACGACTGACCTTGGGAGAATTTTCACATGAAGCTTGATGAGCTTTGTTCGAAGGTCTCTGAGCTTCGCGACCAGATCGCGGATCTTTCGGAGATTGAGAACATCACTGATGAGGATGACGCGATCCTTAGCGAGAAGCTGAACGCGTTTGAGACCCTTTCCGCGGAGCTGGTGGAGCAGGAGCAGCGTGCTGCTCGCATTGCTGCTGCCAAGGCTTCTGTGGTGGAGCGTGCGTCTGGCATCGACCAGGTGCAGGTGATGCGTCAGGTGGAGCCCAAGCAGCTCGATCTGCGTACTGCGACGCGTGGTGAACTCAAGGATGCTGCGCTCAAGATGCTCGAGACTGATGGTCGGAGCCTCGCGACGCACCAGGCTGACCACGTTGACAAGCTGCTTCGCACTCAGTCGCACAATGTCGATGGGTCGAAGATTGCTCGTCGCATGGTTATCACTGAGTCGGATGCTTACCGCTCTGCGTTCATGAAGGCTGTGTCTTCGACTGTGCCGGCGTGGACTGCTGAGGAAGCTGCTGCTGTCAATGAGTACCGCGCGATGAGCGAGGGTACTGACACTGCAGGAGGGTTCGGCATTCCGGTACTGGTGGACCCGACGATCCTGCTTACAAGCGGTGCGGCTGCTGCTCCGGTGCTCAACATTGCGCGGACTGTCACCATCACCACTGATGAGTGGAAGGGTGTGTCTTCGGCTGGTGTTTCCTGGTCGTATGACGCGGAAGCTGCTCAGGTTTCGGACGATGCTCCGACGCTCGCGCAGCCTTCGATCCCTGTCTACAAGGCTGCTGGTTTTGTTCCGTTCTCGCTCGAGATCGGACAGGATTATCCGTCGTTTGCGGAGGAGATGCGTGCGCTGCTTGACCAGGGTTACATCGACCTGGTTGCTGCTCAGACGATCACTGGTTCTGGTAGCTCGCAGCCTTTCGGTATCTTCACTGCTATCGACCAGACGGCTGCTTCTGAGGTGAAGCTGACGACTGCTGGCACCTTTGCGGCTGTCGATCTGCTGAAGCTCTGGAAGTCTGTTCCTGAGCGTTACCGTGGTAACGCGTCGTGGATCATGTCTGCCGGCGTCGAGAACCAGATTCGTAGCCTCGCGGCGACGAGTGATGGTGCTTACTACACTGTCAACCTTGCCGAAGGTGGCATTGGCAACCTGTTCGGTCGTCCTGTCTACACTACGGATTACGCGCCCGACTGGACCGGTACGACTGGTGTGGCCAATATTCTGGTGTGTGGTGACTTCAGCAATTTCGTCATCGCGCAGCGTGCTGGTATGACGCTCGAGCTGGTTCCGCACCTGTTCGGCGCGAATTCGCGACCGACTGGTCAGCGTGGTTTCTACGCTGTTGCTCGTCACGGTTTCGACTCTGTGAACGACAACGGTTTTCGGCTCCTGCAGAACACCTGATCTGCAAGCTAAAAACTGGTGAGCATCCAGTCCAGGTGGGGAAGCCTGGACTGGATTGCTCATCTACATCAGCAGCCCATCTGATTTCTGCTCCGGTATCGGGAAGGCTGCTCTCGATACCGGAGCACAATCATGTGGAGGCTCAAGCAGCGTGCGTGTGGTATTTGCAAAGGAAGATGTGTGGGCAACCAACCCTGCGACTGGTCTGCCGGTACAGCTCACACAGAATGAACCTTGGGATTCCGACGATCCTTTCGTGAAGGCTCGACGAGACCTGTTCGCTACGCAGCCTGTGAAGATTCGTCGGACGGTAGAGCAAGCACCAGTCGAGCGTGCGACTCGAGCTCCTGGTGAGCGACGCGTGGTGAAGCATGAAGACTCGTAAGCCTCGCTCCAACAATCAGCTTCCGTCGCTAAACCCTGCACATAAGGTCACGATCTGTTATGTGCATGGCAATCAGGTCACTCATTCTTGGCATCAGTCCATGATGAATCTGATCTCCTATGACGTTGGCAATAAGCAACAGGTCATTGGGACTGGTTGGTTGGCCACGCGTTATGGGACTGGTGGCATCATTCAGGCTCGCAATGATGCTGTCATGAGCTTCATGCAGAGCAGGTCTGCTGACTGGTTGTGGTGGATCGATACTGATATGGGATTCCTTCCCAATACAGTCGAGCGACTCATGGAAGCAGCAGACCCTGTGGAACGTCCAATTGTTGGTGGTCTCTGTTTCTCAATGCGAGAAGAAGCACCAGATGGTGCTGGTGGATTCCTGGTCGAACCTTCTCCGACCATCTTTGATTGGGTCCAGCTGCCAGATGGGAGACAGGGTTTCCATGCGCGTCTGGACTACGAGCGTGATGCTGTGACGCGTGTTGCCGGTACCGGTAGTGCGTGCATCCTCATCCATCGATCTGTGTTCGAGAAGATCGCAGAAGCAAATGGGAATTGTTGGTATTCTCCTGTGTTCAATACCAGTGTGAATGCGACCATCTCAGAAGACCTGAGCTTTTGCACGCGTGCTGGTGCGCTCGACATTCCGATCCACATTCATACTGGTGTACGCACTACCCACATGAAGCCTCTCTGGTTGGACGAGCGAGTGTTTGACAGGCTTGAGCGACTCCCAAGAGCTGATGCCTAACTTGGGTCCAGACGCACAGCGTTATCTGATGCTGGCATCTGGTGCTCCTGTCACTAGACCTTTCCATTTGCGTTGGTTGTTGCCACGCGTCTGTGGGCGCAGCCTGCGCCGATGGTGGATTGTCTACTGCAGCTCATGGGTAGTGCTCGCAGTCTCGATGGCATGGTTCGCAAAGCAGCATGGTCTGTCAGGTTGGACCCTGCTTGCTGCTGTCCTATTGCTGTTGGGTCTTCCTGGCATCTTGGGTCCACAGGTCTCTATTCCTGTCCAGGTGGATCTGCCAGCTACCGCGCTGACTCTGTTGAGTGTGTGCTGCATCTCGAGCGAGATGCCGTCGCTACAGGTCGCAGGGTACGCATTGCTGATTGTTGCTGCGTGCTGTCGCGAGACAGCAGCAGTGTTCGCAGCATTGTGGGCATGGTCATTCTGGCCATTGCTGGTGCTCATCGTGCCGACGCTAAGTCATCTGGTGTGCGCTCGAGCAGAGCAGACCAATCATCCTGAATGGGATTGGATTGCGGCGCATCCTTTGCGTGCTGGTATCCAATATCACCTTGGACGTTGGAGAGATGCCAAGCTGCTATTGCTTCCTTGGGGAGCGTGCATCTTTGGTCTTTACGAGCTCAACCTGTGGGTGTGCGTTGTAGTCTTAGTGGCATATGCACAATTGCTGGTAGCGACTGATTCAGTCAGGCTCTATCAGCATGGAGCAGGTCCGGTATTAGCGTTGGCTACAGCCGCGCTCATTCCTGTCCCATGGATTGCAATTGTGTTGCTGTTGCATTGGTTGTGGATCGTCCCACAGGAGCGCATCTAGATGGCAATCACCAATGGTCTGTGTTCACTGTCTGATGTGAAGCAGGCTCTGAATGTTTTTGATTCTGTCGATGATGGCAGGCTCGAGCTCGCTATCGAAGCTGCATCACGCATGATCGAGGCTCAATGCAACAGAAGGTTCTACAAGGATGCCAACGCATCTGCTCGAATCTTCGTAGCACAGACACCAAATCTGGTGTTCTGTGATGACTTCTGGACTGCTACTGGTCTGATCATTCGAACAGATACCGGTATGGATGGCACGTTCAGTCAGACCTGGACGAGCGCGGATTACCAGCTCGAGCCTCTCAACCAGCAGGTTGATGGTCAGTCTTGGACATGGACACAGGTGCGCGCTATCGAAGCCTTGGATTTCCCCATGTTCTATGGGCAGGCTCTAGTGCAGGTGACTGCAAAATGGGGATGGCCAGCTGTGCCTAGTCCTGTGAAGCAGGCTGCGATCATTCAAGCAATCACGATCTTCAAGAGCGTTGAAGCTCCTTTTGGATCTTTGGGTGTGGTCGAGACTGGTGTGCTCAATCTTCGGAAGGGTTTGCATCCGACTGCTGCGCTACTTGTCGCTCCGTACCGGCGCGAACCTGAGCTTGTCGCATGAGCACATCTTCCATTGCTGAGATCAATGATGCGTTGAAGAATGCTCTTGCAACCATTCCAGGTTTGCGAGTCATTGATTACATTCCAGATCAGATTGCTGCGCCGGCTGCATACATCGGCATTGACAACATTGAGTATCACCAGGCTTTTGGTCTTGGTGATGCTGTGCATCAGTATCTGGTGACTGTGGTTGTGGGTCGTGCGAGTGATCGTGCGAGTGAGCGTGCGCTCTTTGAGTATCTTGATTTGACTGGCACGCGCAGTGTGCGCGCTGCGCTCGAGCAGGATAAAACCCTTGGTGGTTTTGTTCAGACTTTGGTTGTAGTGCGCGGTGGCAATATGCAGCCTGTAATCTTTGGTGAAGTCACATACATTTCTATTGACTTCTCAGTGACTGTCCATCCTTAGGAGTTACGATGGCAAGCTACAAGGTGACCAGTGATCGAGAGGTTGCTGGCAAGCAGACTGGTGAGACTGTCTCAGATGACGATCTCATTGGTGCGAATGTCGAAGCCTTGATTGAGGCTGGACACATTCAGAAGATCAAGTCAACCAAGCTCGAGAACCAGGAGCGCGAGTAACCATGGCAAAGATTGTCATCACGAATCCTTCGATCACGATCAATAGCGTTGATCTGAAGGATCACATTGCACAGGTCACGATCAATACGAGCGTGAACGAAATTCAGACGACAGCGTTCGGTTCGACCGCAGTCACTAGGGCTGCCGGATTGCTTGATAGCTCTATTCAGCTGAGTTTCATGCAGGATTATGCTGCAAGCAACGTCGAGCAGACGATCTACCCTCTCATTGGTCAGACGACCACCATTGTGGTCAAGCCTGTTACCGGTACTACCACCAGCACCAATCCTGCGTACAGCATGAGCGTGCTTGTGACGGAATGGTCTCCGATCAATGGTGCTGTTGGGGAGCTCGTTACTGCTGATGTGACCTGGCCCGTTGATGGTCTGATCACCAAGAGCACTGCCTGATCATGCAGAGCTTCCAAGTCAAGGTCACTAAGCAGTCTGGTGAAGCAGCTTCTTACTTGGTTACTCCCAAGACCATTGTTGCTTTCGAGCGTGCTCACAAGATTGGTCTGGCTAAGGCTCTGTCGGAGAACCAGAAGCTCTCCGATATCTACTGGCTAGGTTGGGAGAGTGAGCGCAGCTCTGCAGCTACGACTGGTGATGCTGTGCCGGCGTTCGATGCATGGTTGGACAGCGTTACTAGCGTTGAGCTGGTCGAAGCAGATTCCCCTTTCGTAGAGAATCCTTCAGTTACTTGATTGCTGCAATGTCAGTCGAGACTGGCATTGCACCACAAGACCTGTTGGATTCTCCACCAGGAATGCTCGAAGCAATGTATGACTACATTGTGCAACGCAATCAAGAGATAGCTCGACAGCGTTAGAGCAGAGATCATGCCAGCACCTGTGCGCGGAGAAGGTTCACTCAAGGTCACAGGCTTGCGTGAATTTCGGCGCGAGCTCAGACTTGTCAGAGAGCAGGGTGGGCCGGATGGACAAGCCATGCTCAAGGCTGTGAATTGGCGCGTTGCCGAACATATCCGCGTGCGTGCTATCGCTCGAGCAGCTGGTGTCGGCAAGCAACAGCACAAGGCTGCGCGCACCATGCGTTCAGGTCGTGCTCAGGCTCGAGCAACGCTGACTGGTGGTAACGCTCAGATTCCTTGGTTTGCCGGCGCAGAATTTGGTGCTCTCTACTATCGGCAGTTTCCGTTATGGAAGACTCCTGGTTACGGTAATACTGGTTACTTCCTGTTTCCGACGATGCGCGCGGAGACTCAGAAGATCATCGATATGTATGGTGACGAATTCGAGCGCATTGCTGCGCTCGCATTCCATGATTAGGAATCACAATGGCTAAGACTCGCAGACTTACAGTCGAGATTCTTGGTGACGCACGCGGAGCTCAGAAGGCTTTTGAATCTGTTGAGCGTGCAGGTGATTCCCTAGGTAGCAGGTTTGCTGCTGTCGGCAAGACCCTTGCTCTTGGTCTGACTGCTGCTGCTGCCGGCGCAGCCTATTTCTCGAAGAGCGCAATTGATGCTGCGCTCGAATCGCAACGCGTTGCCAAGCTGACTGATGCAGTCATCGCTTCGACTGGTGGTGTTGCCAATGTCACGCGTGAGCAGGTCTCTGCACTAGCAGACTCTTTGAGTGAGCTCTCTGGTGTGGACGATGAGGTTGTCCAGGGTGCTGCCAATGTGCTGATGACCTTTACCAATGTTCGCAATGAGCTTGGTAAGGGTAATGACATTTTCAACCAGGCTGCTCTTGCTGCTCTGAACCTGTCTGCTGCCATGGGCACAGACCTGCAGAGCGCAACAGTGATGATCGGCAAGGCTCTCCAAGATCCTGCTGATGGTCTGACGAAGCTGACGCGTGCCGGCATCATCTTCACTGATCAGCAGAAGGAACAGATCAAATCTCTGCAAGCATCTGGTGATCTGCTTGGTGCTCAGAAGATCATTCTCGCAGAGCTTGGTACTCAATTTGGTGGTGCTGCTGAAGCAGCTGCCAATCCCATCGAGCGACTCAAGGTGCAGCTAGGCAACCTGCAAGAGAGCCTTGGTGCTGCGCTCCTGCCATTGGCACAGCAGATCATTCCGGTAATCAAGAGCATCATCACTCCATTCGAGCAGATGCTGCTTCCTGTTATCCAGCAGATCATTCCGGCAATGCAACCAATCATTGCGAGCTTTGCTCCAATCCTCGCAGGATTGGGTACTGCAATCAATGTTGCTCTTGGTGCAGTCACACCAGCTCTTGGTCCGATTGGCCAGGTGATGAGCGCGGTGGGTCTCGCTCTGCAGCAGGTGGCTATTGCTGCTGGACCCTTGCTCACTCAGTTTGCTGCAGCCTTTGGTGCGTTGCTCCCACAGATCATTCCTGTGGGTCTCGCATTGATGGATGCGATCCTGCCGGCTATCGGAGCACTGGTACCGGTATTCAATCAGCTCATTCCTGTGGTCATGCAGGTTGGGTCCACCTTGTCTGGTGCTCTGGTCGATGCGATCAATCAGCTTGCACCTGTGTTGCCAGACCTGGCTACGACTCTTGGTGATGTTGCTGTTGCTGTTGGTCAGGATCTCGCAGACGCGTTGACAGCTCTTGCACCTTTGCTGCCGGCATTGGCATCACTCGCAGCTACTGCTGCCAACCTCATTGCTTCCATTCCACCACCATTGCTCACCAAATTGGTTGAAGCTTTCCTGCTGTTCAAGGGTGCGAAGGCTGCTGTTGGTGGTTTCTCGAGCGTGCTTGGAAGCACCAAGACTGGTATCACGAATCTCATCGATCCTCTGAAGAAGGCTGGTGGAAACATCAGCTCGATGAAGTCTGGTTTTCAGACTCTTTCGAATGTTGCTGCGACGCGTGGTCAATCCATCTTTGGTGCGTTGCGTGGTGTGGCCAGTGAGTCGATCAAGAGCAGTAAGGCTTTCGGCATTTTTGCGAAGGCTGGTGGTGCGCTCAAGTCTGTGGGTACATCGATCATTGGAGTGTTTCGCGCACTCACTGCGACGATGCTGGCCAATCCGATCTTCTTGGTCATTGCTGGTGTTGTCGCATTGACTGCTGCACTGATTGTTGCGTACAAGAAGGTTGGTTGGTTTAGAGATGCAGTCGATGCTGTGGGCAGATTCCTGAAGTCAACATTCATTGGTGCTTTCGATCTTGTGAAAGAGAAGGTGATGAGTGTTGTCTCTTGGATTGGTGATCACTGGAAGCTTCTGATCATGCTCTTTACTGGTCCGATTGGACTGGTGGTTGGTTTGATCGTGACGCATTTCGACACCATCAAACGCGTGGTGGTCGGAGTCTTTACCGGCATTTGGGATTTCATCAAGACTGTTTTCTCTGGCATCTTCAATTCGATCCAATGGTATTTGGGTCTGATCATTGGTGTCTGGTCGAAGATGGTCGATGGTCTCAAAGCTGTCATTGGGACTGTCAAGGATGCTGTGGTTGGTGTCTTCTCTGGCATCTTCGATGGTGTGAAGAATGCTTTGCGTACCGCGTGGAATGCTCTGGTTGGTGTGATCAATCCGATCATCAGAAATCTTCGGAACCTTCCTGGTCTTGGTTGGTTGCCGAATGGTCTTCCGCGTTGGGAGAACGATCCTTCTCCTAGCTCTGATCGGACGACCTATCACCAGAATGGTGTGACCAGATTTGCGACTGGTGGCATCGTCACTGCTCCGACGTTGGGTCTGGTTGGTGAGGCTGGACCGGAAGCAATCATTCCTTTGAGCAGGATCTCGAGCCTTGGTAGCCCAAGCTCGATCACGATCAATGTGAATGCATCACCTTTGTCCAGTCCTGCTGACATTGGTGCTGCTGTGGTCGATGCTCTTGCTGCGTACCAACGTCGGAACGGACCTTTGCAGATCAAGGTTGCTTGATGCCGATAAGCATTCCGACAGTAAAGGTCGAAGTCGCATTTGCTAACAGTGCGCTCGAGACTGGCACGCTCACCTGGACGGATATCACCAGTTACACCAGGTCAGGTTCCTTGCGCGTTGGTCGAACCAATGAGCTCGAGGATTTCTCTACCGGTACCCTCAACCTGGTGCTCGACAACAGAGCTCGTACCTTCGATCCTTTCTATGCGTCCAGCATCAGTCCTACTGGATTGAAAGCTCGAAGACTCATCAGGCTCACTGCCACCTACAACAGTGTGACCTACGCTCTGTTCAAAGGTCACGTTGCAGGTTGGCCACTAGCACCACAGGTCGATGGAGACAGCACCACCAACATCGAAGCCTACGATGGTCTGGCATACCTTGCTGCAGTCGATCTGCCGGCAGACTTCTACAGTTACACAGTCACAACCATTGCGAGCGCAAACCTGCTTGCATGGTGGCCACTAGGCACAACAGATGTGCTCGTCGCAGACAAGGAAGACACCTACACCTTCACCAATACGACTGCGACTCCCAAGACTGGTAGCGCACCAAGCAATTGGTTGACTGGATCTAGTCAAACATATGATGGCACCTACGGTGCCATTGGATCTGCTGTCAATACTACTAGTGCATTCACTGTCAGCTTTTTCTTCAAGACCAATACTGCTGGCCCATCTGGTGGATTCAATCCGATCCTGGCTAGCGCAGACTCGACCAATCCTGCGTGCATTGGGATCGATGAATTGGGACGACTCGCATACCGGCGAGGCTCGAGCAACACAGGTCACTCAGGCTTTCGAGCTGACGATGATCTCTGGCATCACGCAGTAGTCAGTTACGCAGGTTCAGGTGCCATCAAAATCTATGTGGATGGTGTCCTGCTCTCGACCGGTAACACTACCGGTACAGGTGGTGACGCAAATGGATGGCAGCTCATTGCCATTGCCAATGGCACCACCACAGATAGTGGTTACTACACAGGTGATCTAGCGCACATCAGCATCTGGAATACAGAGCTGACAGCAGCACAGGTCGAGCAGCTCGCAGCAGCAGGTTTGCGCGGCGTGCCATCGACCGGTACGACCACCACAGACTGGATCACGCAGGTCTTGAACGCTGCCGGCTGGCCAACAGCATGGCGCGAGAAGACAGACGGAACCACCAGTGCGCTCGATACCGGTACCGTTCAACCTGGTGGCATGAAATGGGGAACGTCTGCGCTCAGTGTGCTGCAAGCTCTTGCGCGCACAGAAGGTGGACGCATCTTTGTCAATGGGTCTGGCAACGTCATGTTCCTGAACAGAACCAATGACTTCACAGCAACCAGATCCACTACCAGTCAAGCTACCTACAGTGATAGTGGTGTTGCCGGCACAGTCAGATTCTCGAGCGTTGGTGGCATCACCTATTCCGACGAATTCCTAGCCAACCAGGTGACTGTGACCACCAGTCAAGGTGCAGCATTTGTCGCATCCGATACGACGAGTCAGACGACCTATGGCATTCGAGCTCGTCAGATTGAGACCCTGCTCGACTCGCAGAGCGACGCACAAACCTATGCGTCCATTCATGTGCAGCAATACGCTGAACCAATCTTGCGTATCAAAGATTGGATGGTGATTCCACAACGCGACCCAAGCACTAGTTATCCGAAGGTATTGGGCGCGAAGTTGGCAGATAGAATCACCTTCGAGCTCCAACCCAATAGGATTGGAACGCGTATCTCACAGCAGATGATTGTTGAGCAGATCGCACATACCTTCACACCAGAAACCTGGAACACTACCTTTACTGGCAGTCCAGCAATTCAACCTTGGTTGCTCGAGGATGCAACCTATGGATTGCTTGGACAGACAACCATCCTTGGATGATGACCAATGGCTAAATGGACCCTCGCTACCAGTCGCTCGAGCGGCTATAGGGTGACTGCGACGGATTACAACCTGTTGATCGATAACAGCAATTGGTTTGGGTCCGGTACTGCCAATGTTGGTAGGTGCTCTGTTGGAGCTACGAGCACAGCTACCACCACCATTGGTGCTGCCAGCTGGACGTTGATGACCTTTCCCACAGAGGATTGGGATACCGCGTCCATGCATTCACTCACAACCAATACCAGCAGGCTGACTATTCCGACTGATGGTGATGGTCTCTATCTCATTACTGGTCATGTGACGATGGCCAATGTGAATCAGGCTGATGCTGCACAGATAATGATCAGGAAGAATTCTGCTGGTGATTACAACACTGGCACGATGATTGCACAGCAAAGCAACATGATGAGTGAGACAGGTTTCATTCTCACTGGTCTCTCGATCACCACAATGTGCAAACTGGTTGCAGGTGACTACATTGAAATGTTCATTCGGCAAGATCACTCTGCCGGCGTCGCGCTCACTGGCACGACCTGCACACACAGATTCTCTGCCATCTGGCAATCAGCATGATCGATGGGCATCTTGGATTGGACGAGCAATCAAACGCTCGCAGATGAAGCACTACTGATCACAGCAATAGCTGGATTCATTGGGACCCTTACCGGCATTTGGTTTCAAGCTCGACGCACCAAGAAAACAGTCGAGCGCATCGATAGCAATCTGAACCATCTTGATGAACCTGTCAGCATCGAAGGTCCGACGCTAGGTCAACGTATCAAGAAGATCGATGAACGCGTCGACGGGCTCGAGCACAAGATCGATGGACTGCACACAGATGTGCGCGCTCTATCCAACGCAATGCTCACTCACATCAGTGACGAATCACAACGCAGCCTGTTCCTAGAGCAAAAGGTTCGAGAGCTCGACCGGCGCAAAGATTGGAATATTGATGGCCAGCAGCAAGATCACGCTGACTGATTACGCAGCAAAGATCGGAAAGAATGCACCAGGATCACAAGCCTGGTTGCCATCGATCAAAGAATGGCCAGAGATCCTCGAGGCTTGGCAATCCGGAGCTGTCGATCAATCACAAATCAGATGCTATCTGATTGATATCTGTGGTTATTCAGCAGAGCAAGCAACGCGTGCACGCATTGCATACCTAACCAAACAGTATCCGCGGACGCGTCGTGCCTAACCAGAAACCCTCACTGACAGAATTTGCAGCTGCAGCAGATCAGATCATCGAGCTGCAACAGACCTGCCGGCGACTCTCACAACAGCTTGCTCGAGAGAAAGCACGCACAGAGCAGCTGGTCGATGCTGTCTATGTGGCAGCACATGATGCTGCGCTCTCCCAAGGAAGACCCAAACTGACTGCGCCGAAACGTGATCGGCGCACCAGCTCCCACCAGGTTGCGCTCCTGCACACCACAGACTGGCAGGTTGGCAAAAGAGCAGCAGACTATGGAGTCGAGATCGCACAAGCACGACTCGAGAAACTGGCAGCAAAGGTGCTGCACATTGTTGATGTGCAGCGTTCAGCACAACCTGTCAATGAATGTGTGGTGCTGCTAGGTGGTGACATGGTGGAGGGTATTGGCATCTTTCCTGGTCAAGCCTATGAGCTCGATGCTCTCCTGTACGAGCAGCTCTTTGCAGTAGCCAACATGATTGAGCAGCTGATCAGCACACTGCTCGAAGCCTTCACATCCGTCACAGTGTGGGATATCCATGGGAACCATGGCAGGTTGGGCCGGCGCGGAGAGAACCCGCGCAATGACAACATCGACCGAATTGCGTACAGGATTGCAGCAGACAGGCTCGCACACAATCAGAGACTCACTTGGCATCACGCAGACACCTGGCATCAGATCGTAGAGATCGGTACCTATCGAGCTCTGTTGATCCATGGAGACCAGATCAACGCATGGGGCGGCAATCTGCCGGCATACGGAATCCTTCGCAAAGTCAACGCATGGGCAGCTGGTGTCCTACCACAATTCAGAGACACCTACATTGGACATTTCCACACCCATCAAACATTGTCAGGTGCTGACGGAAGACAGGTCTTCATGTCAGGCTCACCAGAATCCTCGAACGAATTCGCTCGAGAATTCGTCGCGGCTACTGGCACACCTTCGCAACGTCTGCATTTCATCGATCCTGTCAAGGGACGAGTGACCAGTGAATGGAAGCTCGATCTTGCCTAACGAATCAGAGCAACCAATTGAAGATCAGAGCTCGAGCTTTCCAGATATCAGAGTCATCTCTGTTATCTACGATGCCGAAGGTGACCTGCTCAAAGTCTCACATGATGATGATCTCATTGGACCCTTTGAGGCTCTAGGGCTATTGGTCACTGGCACCTTCAAACAGATGCTCTATTGCGCTGACATTGATGATGTGCTGCATGATGAAGATGACGAGTCTGACGAATGATCAGATGCCAAGACTGCAATACACTAGTGAGTCTGTCCGGTGCGCTCTGCACAAATTGTGGAGCCTTACTGAAGGAACAAACCCAATATGTTTTCGAAGCTCTTGGTCGAGAGGATGATTCGATCCTTCCTGGCAGCTGCCGGCGCAACCCTTCTGGCAGGTCTGCAGAATCCTGACCTTTCAACGCAAGCTGTGAAGGCTCTTGCTGTGGCCACCATTGCTAGTGGTATCAGCGCGTGCATCACGCTCGTCACGCAATTGGTTGGGGATCCTGATTCGACCAGCTTCCTGAAGATCAAGGTTGAAGATGCAGCACGCTGATTCACAGGTTTCCTGTGAGACTCACCTGCAGATCATCAAAGCAGACGGTACTGTGATTGATCTTGGCAAGGTCGATGCGACCCATGAGCACAACCACAAACTGCTCGAGCGACTGATGGCATTCGTCACCAGCTCACAGGAGAAGGAATAACAATGGCAGTAGGCAATTACTACACTGGTATGGCCATTACCACCAACAGGATTACTGGTGCTGGTACTGAACCTCTCTATGGTCAGATGGCTACCGGTACTGGTGCAACCAGCTCGAGCACCAGCATGAACACTCCTACTGCTGAAGCACGCGTTGCTGGCACCAGCAGCCGCGTGACTACGACTGTCACCAATGACACCTACCAGGTTGTGTTCACCATTACGAGCGCGAGCGCACAGACCATTCAGCAGGTTGCGCTGTGGGATTCTGCTGGTACTGGTAGTCCTGCGACTGGTGGCAATATGTTCTTCATCAGTGAATTTGCTGGTATTGCGTTGAGCTCTGGTGACTCTCTCACTGCAACTTGCAAGGTCAAGTTTTCCTGATGCATAGCACGCTCATTCATGTGAACATGATTGAGATTGAAGGTGCGCGGCAACCTACGCTCCTGCTTCCTGGCATCGAAAACTTTGTTGCATTGCGCGCAGTCGATGTGTATTGCTCGAGCCTCGATGGGGAACCAATCAGACAAGACCCTGTTGGTTTCATCGCGCAGATCGTGCGCGACTGCGGAAGCATTGCTGTTGTCGAGCTGCAGATCAATGATCTCTATTGGGAATTGATCACTGGCAGTTTCTCGAATGATCGACCCATGATTACTGCAACCACTATCGATGACTTCAAATTGGTGGTTCAGGCTCGACGCACGACCCTGCTTGGGCAATGCGCCGGCACACAGTTAGCTGCAGCCTGCTCAAATAATGATGTGCCGAACCTGGCACACGCGCTGTTCCTTGATCTCACCAGCCTTGGAGCACCTGACCTGCTCGTCACATCAATCCAGAATTGGATGATTGCTCGAGCGAATGGTGACCTGTCTGCGACTTTCCCTAGCGTATTCGGATCGGATTACTCCAACCTCGATCACGCGCAATTGAGCGCGTTTCGTGATGCTTGGAATGCTGCTCTCGAAACGGATGTGCTCAAGATCACTGCTCGACTGTGGGAGCTGTATCGAATGCAGCTACTGTCGAATGCGCTCTGACCATGGGTGTTATTTGTACTAACACCTTTCCAGGTACCGGTAGTGCATGGACTGCTGCTGCCAATAACAGCAGTGACGGTAGTGCTTGGACACAAACCGTAGGTTCATTCACTGCATGGACGAGCATTTCGACCACAGCTTCTGGCAATGTTGGCACCTTCACAGGAACAGGTGCAGGAGCTGGTAGTGGTGCTGCCTATCGAACAGGTGCGAGCTCACCTAACGATGCAATGACTACAGCTGTCATCTCGCTTTCAAATGGATGGGGAAGTACCAGCAACAAATTTGGTGTTATCACCAACAAAACTACGACGACCGTAGCCACCTTTTATTATGCATATCTAGACAAATGGACGTACAAATCCACAACCAATTACGGATTGGTTATTGCTAGATACAGTGGTGGTACACCAACATTGCTATTGCAACCTATCGATGGGAATGTGACTGGTGTTGGAGGCTCAACATCAAAATGGGTTGTGCAGCTGCGTTCAATACGAGTCGATGGTGGTGCAAGTATCTTGCTTCAAGCTCGAGCTTGGAAAGGTACTAATCCTGCAACACCACCTTCTGGTGCAGATTGGGTGCAGTCAGGTTTGCAATCTGGTACTGACTATGTGACTGCTGCAGTAACGGATTCATCACCATTGGCAGCAGGTCGCGGTGGTCTCTTTGCATACAGTGCTGGTACTGCAATGACTGCTACAGCAGAGCAATTCGAATTCCGTTCGATGAGCGCAACCAGTATCAGTGCTACTGCGACCGGTACAGCAACAGTCACTACAACGCGTCAACGCATTACGACTATCCTGGCAAACGCGTCAGGTACTGCTAGCAGCGCGTTCACAAAAACACGCGCAATCACACAGACTGCCATTGCTACCGGTACTGCGAGCCTCACCAAGAATGTTGCGCTCATCCGTAGTGGATTGAGCGTGACAACCAGCAGTATCAGCAAGCTTGTCAGCATTGTGCGCTCGAGCATTGCTACCGGTACTGCTACCGGTAGCGCACAGAAACTGCTTGCACAACCAGTCAAGACCTTGCAGCTAGCCTGCAGAAGCACGATCAAACTGGTCATCGATAGCAAGGTTGCATTGCGCGTCCGATCTACAATGAAGCTTCCGAAGGAATGACGATGCAAACCATCTCTTACGTTGCAGGTGCGTCACTGCCGGCACTACAGATCCAGCTCATCGATGACAGCAATGCGCTCATCGATCTCACAGGCTTCACTGCCACAGTCAAACTTGGTCTCGACACCAGCACGACTGCGCTGACCAAGACCACAGGTCTGACCTGTACTGCTGCCGGTATCCAGATTGCTTGGAGCTCTACGGATCTCGATGATCTGGCACCTGGTAACTACATTGCCGAAGTCAATGCGACGGATGGAACGCACGCATATATCCGTCACTTCAATGTGACCATCGAAGGTGCTCTAGCGTGATCATTCTTCCGCGCAGCTCATGGAACGCAGCACCATCAAAATGCATACCCAATCCTTGGGCAGCTGGTGGACCGAAGGATCTAGTCATCCATTGGGTAGGCGGGTCTGGCAGTCTCCGACTCGATGACCATGCCAAATGTCCAGCAGCAATCAAGCAGATTCAGACCTACGAAGTCTCACAAAATTACTGCGATATTGCATATAGCCTCCTGTGCTGTCCCCATGGATCTGTGTACGAAGGTCGCGGTCTGCAATATCAGAGCGCTGCCAATGGGCCGGCAACCAATAGCACCAAACCTTCTTTGTGTCTCCTGCTCAACCAGCAGGATCACATGACTGCAGAAATGCAGAAGTCAATTCGACTCTTGCGAGCGTTCCACACACCAGGTCAGCTCTATGGTCATCGAGAAGTCAACAGCACCAGCTGTCCAGGTGATGAAGTATTTGCATGGATCATTGCAGAACGTCAGCCGCGTCCACCTGCACCTGGTCCCATCCAGATCGGAGACTATGAAATGAAGCTCATGCGCGGAGACAAGACCAATGAAGTCTGGTTGGTCACTGGTGGTCTCAAGACCCACATCACTGCAGCCTCATATGGTGCATGGAAGCTCTGGTTGGTAGCCAACGTGCCAGGAGCCTGCGACCCCAAGACCAATGCAGAATGGGTCGTGCCACAGGTTATGATCGATGACCTGACCAACACTGCACGCTGATTTGCGCTCAGACTGCTAGCATCTCGAGCGCGCAAAGGCTCCGACCCACCTAGCCTCATGGGTCGGAGCCTTTCGCGCGCAGACTGGTACCAGCTACTGCGCTCGAGCAGTCAGGTTCGCTACCGTCTGGTAGGAGCAGCCTGCTGCTCGAGCAATGCTGCGAAGACTCATGCCGGCGGCGCGTGCTTCCAGCATCAGCTTCAACATCTTGTGCTCGACTGAAGCCTGCAGCTCTCGAGCCTCAGACAATTGGTCGAGCAGGTGGTGCTGATCGTCACTGGTCATCGTTCGACTGCTCCTGTTCTGCTCGAGCCTGCTTCCATTTGGCATCGAGCTTGGTGATCAATGCTGAATACTCATTGATGTTCATGGGCAGGTCTCGCAGCACACTGACTGTGGCATCCCACAGACGATCATCAAGGTCTTGCATTGCACGTTGATGCTGGTCTGCTGCTTTGCGCCGGCGCACGATCTCATCATGAGCTGACCATGCAGTAGCTTCGAAGCCTCCCCAACCCTCTGCAATGCACAGATCGATCCAATGCTGCAGATGATCAAGGTTCACATCTGCGTGATGGTTCTGGCCGTCACTGGTCATTGAGCAGAGCCTGTCTTCCTGGTGCCGAACATTTCCGGGCGCACCAGATTGTGCCGACGCTCAACCAACGTCCATGCACCATTGAGCCTGTCGATCATGCTCTGATGCTCGAGCCTGGTCAGGTGACCAAGCTGGACTGCTTTGCTCATCTGACGACTGACCACATTCCACAGGTCGTCGGAGAGCTCGCACAGTTTCTGCATCTCGCTCTCATCACGCGGCTGCAACATCATCCTCTCAAGCCTCCCCATTGCGAACGCGTCGCACGATCTCATCGAACATTTCAGGATCACAGTCTCTGACGTACCGTCCCAATTTGACATTGGTGGTGTATCCGTCAGCCTTCAGACTGTCGCACAGGTCAGGATCCACCTGCTGGAAGTATTCTCCGACCAATGCCAGATTGCTCTTGGCCATGAGTCAAGCCTCCTGCGTCTGGTGGGTGCTGGCAGCCTCGAGAGCAGCCTCCATGGTCTTGAAGCATCCGACCACGTTGGGTCGGATGAGACCACCTTCCAGCAGGAGGATCATCGTGAAGCCTTGAGCCTCATCGATGTGCATACCGTTCGAGAGCTGGTGCATCTTCGAGCGGCTGACTGCTGACTTCCAGCTGCGAGTGATGGTGACCTGCATTTTGGAGCCTCCTGCCGGCTGGCATCTCCTGCCGACAAAGACATTGAATCACCACCCACCAGCCTTGTCAAGTCTTTTGTCGGATGGGTGGGAAATCCAGCACCAGCCTGCCAAATCCGACCATCCACCAAGCCTCACACCCAATGCGCTATGGTCCCAATCCCATACCCAAGCAGCCTCAGGAGGCTCACACATGGCACAGGAAGACCAGCACCTGGTGCGACTCGCAGCAGTCGCAAAGCAGCTCAAGCAGATCACCAGTCGAGACTGGAACCACAATGACCTGCTCGAGCTCCTGCACGACCACCACATCGAGATCCTCACCAAGCGGGGACGCAAGCACCCTGAGTATCTCTCCGACGCAATCCACCAGCACGATGCAGACGCACTCTGCGACAAGCTCACTGCAGAGCAGTCGCGAGACTGACCATGAACCAGAGCATCTACCAGCCGCATGGCAAAGAAGAATTGCTGATCGGCTCTGCCATCATGCTCCAACAGCAGCTCAACAAAGCAGACACAGCACCAGATGTTGATGCGCGCTACATCGTCGGATACATCGATGCCATCTGCTACGCAACAGCAGTCACAGACCCATGGTCACAAGACCCTGCAGACCTACGACTGTTCAGGAAGAACCTGCACGCCGGAACCATTCGAGCACGCAGGAGCGCAATGCTGGAATATGTGCGAACCGTCGCAGCAGCATTGGACAGTGAAGGTAAGCAGGTCGAGATCATCCAAAGCATCGACTGAGAGAGGCTCTCATGCTCAAGCATTTCCGACAGGAATGGTCACTGCTCACTCGTAGCCAGCAACAGATGCTCAAGGATGCAATGGTGCTCCTGCCGATCTGGATCGGCATCATCGTCGCACCTGGTGCCATCGACCGACTGCTCACACACCTTGGTATCTGACCATGAGTAAGACACCGCGTGGAAGCTCGAGCTCGAGCATCAAGCAGCCCAATCTCTATGCGCTCCACCAGCAAGAGGTTGCAGCAACCATCCGCGAGCGTGATGCAGAGATCAAACAGAATGGTCCCATCACGACTCGTACCGCGTTCGGCCTCTGGCAATTCGGACCAGGTGGAACATCGAGCACGACCTACGATGTGCCACCTTGCCAGATTGCATCCAAACAGAAATACCGGCGCGCATGATCGTGCGCGGCATCGTCATCACCTATGCCATCAGCATCGGATGGTTACCGGTATTTGTCCTATCCGTCTGCAGAAAGACTGACCATGCTGAAACAGATCCTGCTCTGCTCGCTCCTGTTATCCACCTGCACACTCGCAGACCAACAGGAACGAACCAGGATCACCAGCACCAGCTCGAGCACCATCTCGAGCACCAGCACCACTAGCTCGAGCACCACAACGTCGAGCACCACCAGCACCACAACCTCGAGCACCACAACCACCACAACCAGCGTTGTCGGCAACACACCAGAATGTGTGCTCGCTCCCATCATTCGACAGCATTTCGACCCATATGGTGAGAGCGAATGGGCAATCAGAATTGCCTACCGTGAAAGCAGGTGCCAACCAGATGCACGCTCAAGCACGAATTGTCTTGGAGTGTTTCAGGTCTGCAGCCCACTACATGACCAAATCTATCGAAACCTTGGTTTGGACCCTGCAAACTGGTTCGATCCAGAAACCAATATCAAGGTCGCAGCAGAGCTCTACCGGCGCGCCGGCAAACAACCATGGTCGTAAAGGTCACCTGCAGATGATGTTCAATGGCACAGCCTACAAAGCAACAGTCGATCAGCTCGCAGCAGAAATGCGTGACGCGTTCGACGAGCAATGCATCGATCTTGCCGATCCAGACATTCGTTCAGCAATCACTGTGACAGCATCACAGTTACTCAACCTGGTCGAGAAACCACCCATGATGCTCATGGTCGCAGTCGATGGGATCGTGACCATGCTCGAGGCTCACCAGTAATGCGTTATCCCACCAACGCAGACCTGCAAGCACGCAACGCATCACTCAGCAACACCAATGACAATCTGCGCGTGCATCTCACCAGACTGCTCGTCATCCTCTCCAAGAAACATTCGAGCGAATCCGAACAACGCACCATCGAGCTAGCCATGAAAGCAGCTCTGGTCACACCAGAACACATCACCAGCATTCGCGAAGGTCACACACCATGGCCAAAGACCAGATGAGCGAAAGCAGCAACCAACGTCGCGGACGACTCAACAGAGCAAAAGGAAAACGCAAGCAAGCATGGGTGCGCCGGCAGCTCGAAACCTGGTTCCAAGTCGAGCTCCCATTCAGCCTCCACAAACAGCAGGAAGAATCATGGACACATTTGCCATGGTTACTTGAATGCAAAGCAGGCTCACAGGTCGGACCCATCCACACGCGCTACCAGAACGCTCGAGCACAAGCAGAAGCAGCACGGTCACCAGACGACCATCGACCCTTTGTTTTTGTAGCCTGTCCCGATCAGCTGGCAGACGCATACTTGATCATGCGACTCACAGACCTACCAGACCTGTTCCCCAATGCATGACAGATTCCAAGTCAGAGCATTCGAAACAGCACCATGGATGACAGACGCAGCCTGCAAAGGTCGTCCCACCAGCTGGTGGTTCCCAGAAACCAGCAATGCGAACACAGCAAAGATCGCACGCACGATCTGTCGAACCTGTCCAGTCCACCAAGACTGCTTGACCTTCGCGCTCGAACGCAATGATGAAGGCATTTGGGCAGGCTTGACCATGCGACAGAGGCGCAAACTGCGTCGCACGATCAACACCACCAAAACTGTTTACTGTCCAGGTTGCCAGCAGCTGTTCCAGACAGGCTTCGAGGCTAGGAGCAAATATTGCAGCAGTCACTGTCAGCATCAGAACGAATTGCGCCGGCGCAGAGACAATTGTTCCTGACGTATTGCACGCGCACAGGGGCTCGAGCATTCGACAGGACCGGCACCTGGCAACAGCAATGCCAGCTACCAGCAGACCATCCACACCAATGCCAACACACATGGGTAGAGAAAGCAGACCAATGACGCAGCCTGTTCTAGCCACTAACGGACCTGGTGGACGTTGGTACGAAATCCCACATCCGATCATCGATGGAGGATTCCGCGGACCATCCGTCACCACCATCCTCTCCAATGGCATTCCAGCACCCGCGCTCAAAAGGTGGGGAGAAGGAATGGTTGCAGAGTATGCAGTCGATAACGTCGAAGCCTGGTCAAAGCTCGACCGGCGCGACGCGCTCGACCTGCTCAAACGCGCTCCCTACAACACCATGAACCGTGCCGGCGCACGCGGCACAGACATTCATGCCATCGCCGAACGCGTCCTAACTGGCATCGACCCCAAATCATGGGAAGGTCAAATCTACGGAAAGTTTGCACAATACATTGCAGACTTCCTTGATGACTTCGAAGTAACAGTCATCGGCGCAGAGCGCACAGTCGTCAACACCCAAGCCCAATATGCAGGCTCCTACGACCTGCTAGCCACCATCGATGGGAAGACCACACTCATCGACTGGAAAACCAGCAAAGGTGTCTACGGAAAGTTTGGTGTCCAGCTAGCTGCCTACGCTCGAGCAGACCTGCAAATCATCGACCAGCACGCAGAACCAATGCCAGCAGTCGAACAGCTAGCCATCGTCCACCTGACGGAACATGGCTACCGGTATGTGCCAGTAGCCACCAGCATCGATGAGCTCTACCAGATTTTCGAAGCAGCCTGCACCATCAGTCAATTCACAGTCACTGGTGAGAAACACACCTTGGGAGACCCACAGGAAGCAGTCCCCACCAGTCACATTCGAACAGACATGATCGAACAGATCCGTACCCTGCTCGACACCCATCCGAATGCCGGCGCAGAGCTCGCAGCAGCATGGCCAGCACAGATTCCAACCTTCAAATCTGGTCACAAGCACACGCGCAGAGAGCTCTATCTCCTAGCCAACGTCATCAACAGGATCGAACGCGACCAACCAGCAGCACCAGGAATCCGACTCGCAAACGGACCAGCAAAAAAGAAGGTGCTCGAGCAGCTCGAACAGCTCACCAACACACAGCTCGACTACATCGACCGGAACGCAAACATGGTCGGAATCAACATCCTCGAACGCAACAGATGGACAGAGCAAGAAGTCGATGCCATCCAACAGATGATCAACATTGCTATTGACAAGCACTGATCATCTGCAGCATCCTCACCTGGCGCAAGATCCGACTCGAACAACGCACCGGACCAGACCTGACCTGGGCCGCAACCGCTCAAGGAGGGCGCCCACGATGGCTACGGCAGACCAGGTGAAGGCGCTGGTCCGTAGCCATGCGG
>Ga0208005_1000174_pt1 | contig 27986 bp, 42 predicted proteins | sample DEB19_08_DNA_3_FD_184530 | JGI IMG/M metagenome (GOLD analysis project Ga0208005, IMG submission 184530) | Aqueous microbial communities from the Delaware River and Bay under freshwater to marine salinity gradient to study organic matter... | ecosystem: Environmental > Aquatic > Marine > Coastal... | reverse complement strand
AATCCCCGTTAAATGTTCCGTTTCTTACACGCTCATAAGAATAGACAGCGTCAAATATCTTGACGTAAATACATCCGGTATATCCAGTTAATGAAGCCCAATTATCAATAAATATGTTACCGTATACGCTAACACCATTATACGCATATTCCCCTTCAAACAACTCAAACTTTGTTCCGCTAAATATTTCAGCACCATTGTTTACTAATTTTAATGAATTATCACCAGTAAAAGTAGTATATGAAGCAAGTAAGCTATTGTTAGTATCGTAAATTGCTAAAGCTGGAGTGCTGAACTCATAAACTCTAATATACGCAACCTCAAATCCAAAGTTCGTGTCTGCCGTAAATTCTATTCTATCTGTGCCTATTGATGTTGGCTTATATAGCCAAGATGCAGTAAGGCTTTGATTGTAATTTGAATTACCGTCTGGAAGCGTTGCTGTTTCTGCATTTATTGTCATATTCCAACCATCACCAGAAGCAGGCGAACCGCTTGTTATAGTTACCGATGTTTGAATTAAATAAACACGCCCTGCCACAAGTCCTAAAGTTTCACTTGAGGCTGTGTTACCAGTTACATTTAATGCAACTAATTTGCCACCAGCTATTGAAAATCCTGAACCTAAATTCCATTTACTTGAAGCGTCAAACTCACCTTGCGGACATAGGTTGTTGTTATTAGCAGCCGTTAGAATGGTTTGCAGATAGGTAGAATCGTCCGTTTGTATCGGTTGGCAGTAATCCCCACCACAACCGCAACTTGTGCTTATATCGAACCCTAAAGCCTGATTTTCTTTTACTAAAACACCCATTTATCAAAAGTTTGTATTTTTGTTTAAAATTAAAGGCACATGAAAAAGATTATTACCGCAATAGCCGCTTGCTTTCTGCTTTCGGCTTGTCAAAAACAATGTATCTACATTACCGACTATCAAGGTCAAGAACTTTGCTACAAATGCTTTAAATCCAAAGTTGAATATGACATTTGGGTTAAAAAGTTTGGCAACAAATCGCCACAAGAACAATGCGATAATTAGTGTCATGGTTTTCTAAGTAGTTCAAATTTTGTCATTCCTGTTTTCATGGAATATTCCATGTTCATTATGTAACCGCGCTTTATATCGTCCAAAAACTTGTAAAATGAGATATAGCCGTATGGGTTATTCTTTATTGTCGTGAACTGCGAGAAAGTTAACGGGTATTCAAAGTTGAATATCTCTGGAAGCCAAATAGGAGCGATATTTTCAGCGTTTGCTTCGTCCCACGCTATGCTATCATTTTCGCCTAATACCTGACCGTTAAAGTCTTCCTGATATAATCCAGCATCATTCATTGCAACTTGTAAAGCCGTGTTACCTTCACCGTTTACAAATTCAAAGTTTCCGTTTATGGTTTGCAGTGCTCCGGTTAACTTGTTTAGGTGCGCTAACAACATCCGCTTTGGCGTTAATCTTAAATTGTATGCCGTTGTAAGGTTTTCCATGCCCGTTCCTGTATTAAAGGCATCTGAATACAATTCAGGCAAATAGCCGTCATAATAGGCGTATGCGTATTTAGTTAAGGCAAGTAAGAAGTTTTCGTTATCGTAAGTGAAATCTTCGTCAGGGAATGAACCAACGTTTTTACGCCTTGTTAACTCCCACGCGTAACTACTTGCAATATACTTGCATAGCTTAGTGTATGTATTTCTAACGGAGGCTATTTTACTGGAGTATTCGTGCTTCGTGCAAGGCTCATCAAGTCCATTCTTAAACTCTGTTTCCCAACGCTGATAGCCTATGTCAATTTTATTAAAGTAAAGGCTATTTTGGTTTTTAGTTTCAAATTTAGGAACATTTGGCAATGATATTATTTCAGTATTGCTAAACCAATATGAAAGCGGCTCAACTTTAACCTTACCATCTACTATACCTAATCCTATATTATGCAAACAATCAAGGCTATCAAACAAATCATCAAGAGAACAGAATATTTTCTTGTCAGGAATAACCCTAATATTCAAACCATTACTAATCGCTAACATCGAACCTTCACCGTCCTCATCATAAGTAACTTTTTCGCTGTCCTCGCGCCCGTAAAAATCGCTATCGAAATTGTTATCACTGTCCGCTATTGCGTCAACAACTGCGTTTAATGCCTCGTGCACTAATACCGTTTTGCAGTCTGTTTGTGAATATGTGGTATTTGCCCACATCTTAAATCTAAAGCCCCTGTAATTCCACGTTAAACTAAGCGTTGTATCATTGTCTGTTATTTGAGCCCTATAAAACCACGCCAACCATACTTTCTGACCGGGTGATAATGTAAATGAGCCACTATTTGTAAAACTCATGTCAAAGGTAACATCTGCCGAACCTGTCCCAGCATCTAAACTAAAATCTTGCAATAAAATTCCAGTTGCGGCTGGCTTTTTATACCCATGATATAGGTTAACGTTAAACGTTATATTGTCGCGTTGTCCAGCAAATGTTTCTTCGTCTATTATATCACCGTCAACTTCTATTTCATAAAATACAGTAATCGGGCTATCTACAACTTGCCCGTTAATTATACCGTTAAATTCAAATAGTGGTTCAATTGCGCTTTTCTGAAATGTCAAACTATCCGTTGGCTCTTCCCCAAACTCCTCCCATTCACTCCATGCATTAGCGGCAAAATCATTCTTAATAAGCCCCGCTAAGTGAGTAAAGAAAGACTGTTTATATATCCCAAGACTGCCCCCAAAGTTAGCTATTGCGTTGTAAGAATATATGTAGCCATCAATATCAGGAGTACCAGCCATAATGTATTCACTTTCAAAAATTATTTCTATTGGCGAAAGCGGTATAGTCTTTGGCGTTATTGGCGTTATTGCTTCGCCTCCTATACTTGTGTCTGTCTCTAAGTCAACCGATATTTCAGAACGGCTCATTAACTTAGTTAACAGGTCGCTTTTTTCAATGTTTACATACGTATATTCACCATCTTCTTTATAGCTTGCAAGGTTTATTATGCCTTCAAACAGCGTTTCATATGTCCCGCTACCATCGCAGTCGTATTCAATCAATACGCTTATTCGCCCGTCAATGTCCTCAGTTTGGTAAACGTTATCTATAAACGCCTTACCTCCACCTTTGCAATGGAATTTTAGCGATGTGGTATATTCATGAAAAGCCCCTTTATATTTTTCACTACGGCTTATCTTGTATATGCCTTCGTCCCATCCTAACGGGTCAGCCGTTAAAACCTCCGAACTGTTATCGCTAAGATTTGTAAGCGTCCACCTGTAAGCCATTACTGATAACGTTGTTTAAAGTAAAGTGTATCTGTTACCGTCTTTGAAACTTCTTTAGCCACAAAATGAGCGTTTGCAGCACTTGTATCGCGTATTGTTTTACGCAATAAAGCATCATCATAATCATTATTCACTACTAATTTAGTTGCCTTTGATTTTCTTCGCTCATTCTCAATAGCCGGTGCAATGTATTTATGTGCAATAAGGCTTTCTAATTTCATTTCATTTGCCGCCTTTAGTTCATCTCTGTATTTGGCGGAGGCTGCTACGTGGTTTATTACCTCACCGCCTTGCGCTTCAATCAATACACCTCCCTCTCTGTGTGAACGCCCTATAATCATGTTATCTGGACGAATAGCCCCACCCAATAAAGCCCTTGCGCCTTTTCGCTTAACTTCTCCACCTTTCTCGAATTTAGGCACTTCCGGCAAAGGTTGTGAGGCTATTGCAGCTATTTGACTTGCACCTATCGCACCTGCTAAAGCTACATCAGCAATAGCGGCTGGGAATCCTTTTTCTATTGCCTTGGCTATCGCTATTGACATACTAACGGTAGCCTGAAATATACCAAATACCTTATTTGTTATAGCCTGTTGCCTTGCTAATCTTGCCTGTTTTATTGCAAAATCCTTTTCAATCTTTTCGCGCTTTTTAAGGTTATCACCTGCTATTGCAAGTTGTTTATCTTTTTCCTCTTGCAGTTGACGTGTTTGAATAGAAAATATATTCGATTGTAGTTGCTGTAAATCCAATACGGTAGGTAATACCTTTTGCAGATTATTAGCTAACTCATTAGCGAATTTCTGCACCTTTTCCTCAGTTGAAAGCGGCTGAATATTTACAGGGAGTGGAACATTTGGCACTTTTGTAATTTCTACCTTATCAGGCTTTATTTCCAATTTAGTTACCTCAAGACTCATTTTTGGAGGTTTAGGGAAATCAAACTTTTGAGCATCAATCTCAAATTCTTTTTCTCTTTGTTCTTTTTTTACCTTAACTGTCTTTTCAGCGTTATCCTTTCTAAGTGCCAATAGAGTATCTAACCTTTCACGCTCTAATCTTGTTGAAAGTTCTTTATAAGCGGCTTCGTCAATAGCGTTTGTTTCTCTATTATACTTAACCTCATATTGAAGTTGCGTAATAAGTGCAAGACGTTCATTTAATTGTCTCTTTTCAAGTTTAATCAAATCTTCGCCTCTTATCTGTGCTAACTTATGTTCATTCTCCTGACGTTGTTTAAGTTCGTCCAATGCATCTATTTGAGATTTATACTTACTCAAAAACTCATTTTGCCTATCTTTTTCGGCTTGCGCTAATCTTTCACTTGCACTTTTAGCACCGTCTAAGTAGCTAATTAAAGCAACAACACCAGCAACTAATACACTAAGCCCAGCCGTTGCAACAGCCCAACTTGCCGCCATGCTTATTCCGAAAGTCTTGCTAATTGCTTCAACACCTTTTAGCGCAGCACCATAAGCAACAGTAGCAATGCCTCCTTTTTCAGTTGCCAATGTTGCCAATTCCTGAACGCCTTGCATAGTAGCCAAAGCCCCCTGCACTTTTAGTATAGCCTTCTGTAAATCTTCATTCTCTTTACCGAATAACGCAGCCGCACCAGTTGCAACGCTCATACCGGCTGCAATACCTCTTACACCCTGCGCAACTAAATCTATTGTCCTCGTATCGCTTGCTAATCTTTTAACAGCGTCCCGTGTATCGCCTATTGTGTCTGTTAATTCAGCAGCAACTTTTTCTAACTCCTTAAATTCCTTTGTGCCTTGTTTGCCAAGTAAAGCCATTGTTTGAAGTTCCTTATTTACCTCACCCATTGCCTTTTTAGCGTTACCGTGCTTTACTATTAACGCCTCTATTACCTTGCCCTGTTCGTATAGTTCCCGTGTTACCTGTTCTATTTGAGCTTCACTAAAAGCAGCCTTAGCGGTATGCCCCATGTCCTCAATCTTTTCAGTAACATTATCAACGGCAGTGCCTACCTGTTTAAAGTCTGTTGTGTCAACTTTATACTTGATTATTATTTCCTCTTCTGCCATCTTCTTTGAGTTGTTTTATTTTTTGTTCAAGCCTTATCAAATACTCCTTTGCGCTTAATCTTTTCGCCACTTCGTATTGAGATAAATCGCCATCGCATAAAGTCATTAGATTTTCTGTGAATTGTTCGCTTGTTCTTTTAACACGGACTCTGACATCAAAATCCGCGAAATTGCCGTATTGAACGCCATCACTTTTGAATTGAACTGCTCCAAATATTGATTCCAATTTTCTCGAGTAATACTTTGAGAAGGTATGTATGCGTTCAATCCAGCTTTGGCGAAAAAATCATAAAGCGCGGTTCCCTCCTTCCGCCCCATGTTCCAAATCATATCAAACTTTTCCTTGTGAATTTCCCTGTTGTATGTTACAGGATTTTCGTCCTCACGCAAGTATAACAATGCTGCTATTTCAGTAAGTATAGTAACATCCAATAGTATCTCACGCCTTGCCTTCATTACTCCTAACCAATACCCTACATCCGTCATTTTGCCTCCGTTGTTAAGCACCTTTTCAACCGCTTCAATCCACCTGTCTAATTCGCTGGAAGGCATCTTGCAGCGTAGTTGCTCCTGTAATTCGGTTAGCTTTTCCACCAACGGCAACGGCATATCTTCAACCTTTGTATAATAGTAGTAATTGCGCCCTTTGCTATCAAAGAAGGCAAACTGCATATTCTCACGTGGCGATTTGCTTTGTGAGTTATATACAAAGTCTGTTATGGCTTGTTTGAAGCCTATTTTTGCAAGAAACTTAATGACTGTGCCTGTCATACAAATTGTTGGTTTATAATTGTGGAAATAGATACAGAAGAAAATAAAACTATTGGCAACTGATACCATATTTCAGGCGTTACGCCAAAGTGAATAAAGTAAATAGCCGTTCCGTATATAGACGGCATACAGCTTGCACAGGCTAACAAAGGTTTATACAGCCAATGTATTTTAGGCTCTGGCAGTTCCCGCTTTACTTCAAATAACTCATGCGCATCTATACCCTGTTCCAGAATTACTTCATGCGTTTTAACCAAAAAGTATTCTAAAGCCTGCCTAACCGGATAAAGCAAATATCCGTTGGTAGTGGCGATTATTAACCCATTACATACAAGCGCAACAACCAAAGAAACAGCTAACAATTCTATCATACAAGTTCTATTGTTTGCTCAAGAAATGAAACATTGCAATAATCAAATTCAATATTCAGGCATGAAACAGCCTCGCCACCTACAGTAAAAGACTGCATGGCGTTTATGTTATCCGTGTCTAAGGCTATCCACAACTCGTAAATATCGCCTATACGCCATTCTCCGTCCTCAACGGTAATAAGTCCGTTTGCGTCCGATGTAACAGGGTAAACATCTATTCTGCCAGTTGGCAGCTTAAAGCATACGTTATAATCTGTATTAGCGGAGGCATAGCCTATATTCAGGCTATCGATACAATTCGGTAAGTTTTTAGCGTTCGTGCAAAGACAAGACATGGTAAAATGTTTTATGCTTTGTATAATGCCCTCTGCGCGGCAACGCTATTTTTGCAAATATAGAAAATGTTTTTACTTTTAACGCGCTTTTCTTGTTCGCTTTTGGTTTTTCATTTGTTGGCGGCTCTCTTAACTGGGAGCCGTTTTTTATTTTATCTTGTATGTTTCAATGAAATTCCGTAAATGAGTGTTAATATCGTATCTGAAACAATCCAAAGCATCTGCCCGTTGTTCTTCCTTGTTACGGTTCTTTTTGATTATATCTCCTTCGCTGTCTGCCTCAACAAACTCTAAATCGTAAATCAGTTTCTTACAATCCGGATGTATTACAATATCAGGGTGAAAAGCCAATACAGCGTTAACCAAGTGTCTGTTTTCTTTTACGGACGGGTTAGCCTTTGGCACTAATAATCTACGCCCTAAATTCAATTGCTGGTCAATTATACGCCATGCGTCTATATTGTTCCTTTGCGTTATCTCACGCTTTCGCTGCATTGCATCGCCTGTAAATAGGCACATACTCAAAGCCTTTAAATCAAACGTGCCCTTTATCAGTTCAATCATTTTGTAAACGTCCCCGTTTTTCTCTATTACAAACTCTTTGAAGTAATGTGCATGATACCCGTTTACATCAACCCATTTATGCGATGCGATACAAATAAACGGTTCTACGTTGAAGTCTATGCTGAAATGTATTGGCAGATATGGTTTGTAAACCGCCCGACTATTAACGTGCTTTTCGCGTTTGAAGTTGTAGCAATATGGACTTTCCACATCTTCCTTTCCCCATTCGCCCAAATAGTATATCCGGTAAAGATTTGGCGATACGCTTGCCTTTTGTTCTAATACACGCCTGTATTCATCATCAATAAAGAAGTTATCTTTAAATGTAGTGCGAATAGTTGTAGCGTTATCGGGCTTGTTATCAAAAAACCGCTTCTTTAACCAATGACTTTCATCAATAGGGTTGAATGAAAGTATTATCTGTTTGTAGCTTGCAGTTTCACCACGTAAGCGCAAGTCTATTTGGTCAAAGTCAGCCTCTGTTAATTCAGTTGCCTCTTCAATCCATATGCTTGTAACACCCTCAATAGACTTCAGCTTTTCCACATCATCTAACCCAACCATAAGTATTTCGTTACCCGTTGGCGTATGTGTGAACCTCATTTCGGTTTTGTTTATCTCGAATTCAGGCATTAAGCCCCATTCAAGTATCAAATCGTAAAACCTTTGGTAAACAGAAGAGCGCAAAGTATTGGCTACTTTACGAATACATAAAAACCTATGCCTATGTTCGCTTGTTAGGCGCGATAAAACCTTTTGTGAAGCGAATACGCTTTTGCCTGAATTATGAACTAAAATAGGCTCTGACAAAGTTGATAGATAGTAATTTGAATTACCATCCACCGATATATCATAAACAGGTTTTCTTTCAATAACCTCAAATGATTCAATTTGGGAAACGTCTAAAGTATATGCGTCCAACTTCTTTTTAGTATTACATCCTTTATTGTAGTTGCCACCACTCCGTATTCATCAGCTAACATTTGTCTTGTATATACTCGCGGCTTAAACTTATCGCGTATTTCTCTTACTTGCGCCTCCGTTAATATAGCAGTGCCTATATCTTCACCAACTAACTTTCCAACGCAACCGCCTTCAACCCAAAGCCGCTTATTTTCAGCAGCCGTTTTCCACTCTAAATTTTCAACTCTGTTATCGTGCTTAATGCCGTTAATGTGGTTAACAGTATCTTTATTGTGTGGATTTTCAATGAATGTTTGCGCGATTATCCTATGCACTTTAATCGTGTGCATTACACCGTCATCTCTTTTTAGCATTGTGCGCAAATACCCGCTTTTATCTTTAGCAGGTCTCATAATTGCTTCTTTGCCTTTGTTCTTCCAATTATAGGTTTTAATCTCGCCATCGGTAGATGCTTCATACAATGAATAATTAGGTATTTTCTTCCATTGTTTCATTGCGTAAAGATAGCAAAATATCTTTGATTTTCACGTATGCACCGCCATAAAAAAACTCATGGTTTTCCGTTACTTCTATCGTTGTGCCGTCTTTTAATTTTATCCTGAATATCCTATCAACATGGTTATCGTATTTGAATATTTCAGTAACGCGCCTAAACTCATTGCGCTTTAGTTCATGGTTGTATGATAAAACATTATCGCCTACGGCTATTGAAGATATATCCTTATTGCCATTATCGGTAACAACTTTTTGGCTACCGTCAAAACATCCACTGCCTCCGTAAAGTATTAAATAGCGGCTTTTATCCTGTAATAGCGGAATATAGCAGTCATTAACCTTTATCCTTTTTGCTTGCTGGCTCAATTATCAGTTGCTTTATTCCGGATACTTCAACATCGCCTTTTATTTCTGTTCGTGCTAATTTTGGCTTAAAGTATTCCAAAGTCATTAAATAAGCCTTTACAAACTCTTCGTCATCCATTTTTGCAAGGCACTGATTAAAACGTTCAGTGTGAGTTGTAGTTATTGTTTCTGCCAATGCCTCCCACTGCTTAGTCTTTTCATGCACTGCACCTTTTGGTTTATACCCTTTATGCCCTTTTTCAAATGCCATATTTCTGTATAAATTATAGGACGCTTACTTTTTCTTCTTCGCTTTCTTAGCCAAATCCATAGCGATAGCAACCGCCTGTTTATGGCTTTTACCTGCCTTTAATTCAGTCTTAATATTCTTACTAATTGTTTTAGCAGAATAACCATTCTTTAGTGGCATAGCTTTTATTTTACGCAAATATAGTTAAAGTTTAAAATCGGTGATATTAAATCTCTCGCTTTTAGCTGCTTTGATGGCTTCACGGAAATAAGGCGCAAAGTCCTCATGCCCGTTGCAATACCAAAAGCACCCGTAAGATAGTTTGATTTTGTCTGCAAATGGAATTAGAGTGTGGTAATCTGTGAAGATTAGCCCGTCATAATAAAACGCCCTGCTCGGTTTAGCATGTGGTGTTCCTTCAAATATTATTAGCGGCTTTTTGATTTGTTCGGCAAAAATTGTCCACCGTTCTAAGTCTTTATCACCAAAGTTGGCAGGTTTAACTTCACCAAAGAAATCGTAATCAGGAAAGTAAAAGTCGGGCAAGTATTTAAATCCGTCAAACGAATATCCTTCTGGCTCATACTCAAACTTTACTCCGAGCGTTTCAAAGAATACCGCCCATCTTGCTTCAAGGCGTGAACGGAAGTAATAATCTTTGTAGTGTGTGTTTATTGCTTTCATATCAGAATGGGGCAGGTTCGTTATTATCTAATTTTCTAAGTCCGCTTTCTATGTATGGCAGTCCTTCATGATTAACCACAAACTGCAAATCTTCAATAGGGAAACCTCGCGTGTATGTAAATGTTACATTAACCGTATTATTTTCAGCAACCACATTACAGATTGTTTCAGCTTTTTTTAATACAGAAGAACCCAAATGCCCTGTTGCTTTGTTAGTATAGCTATTTTGGTGTATAACAGTAAGCAGGTGAAAATTCTTATCGCCCGTCCATTTCATTATCTTTTGAATAATGCTGTTGCTTTCTTTTAGGTCGTTAAAGTCTGCCACTAAATCCGCTAAACCGTCAATAACTAACAACCCTATATTGTCTTTAAAATCGCTTTCATATATCAAATATTCGATAAATTGAATACGCTCTAAATGTGTGTAAGGACGTAAAGCAAAAGGCTTGTAAAAGTCTGGGTTACCTCCGCAAATTCTCGGTATTCTTTTAAATACGTTTTGAGCATGCCATTCACCCTGCTCGGTGTCTATGTCAATTACTATCTCGCCTGTCTTTCTATGCCCTCTTATTCTTCCTGAATACATATCCGCACTGCCACCTACATAAGAAGCTACCAACAAAGACTTTAGGAACGTCTTTTTGCTTTTGCTTGCCCCAACTATTGCGCTAAAGTTACCGTAAGTTCCAAAAGCCGTAGGGTATATGTTCCCATTTGTTTCATGTTCGCCTATTGATAAGGCTACTTTCGGGTAATCTAACTTTTGAGTAACGTCAATAAACGAAGCCTTAAATATCTTTTCAACGTGTGTTTCTTCTATTTCATCTTTTACGCTTACTTCTTTAGGAACGTATGACTTTAGGCTTTCTGTTTGTGTAAATTGTTTTGTGCCGTGTAGGTTTTTTCTGCCATACGCTGACTTTACTGTCTGCCTTATTTCTACTTCTGTAAAATCTTCTTGAACGTATTGTAGGCACAAATCTAATGCCTCATGTTGACTAATACCGTATTCGTTTAAAGCACATGCAAGAATAAATATGTTGTGGTTACGGTTGCCATGCGTCATGTGGAACTTCCCAGTCCACCATTTGAATAGGTTTTTTATAATGATATTGCTATCATCAATTCTAACTTCGTTGGTTATGGCACGTTCCGAATATCTCGGTTCTTCAACATATTCCGTAAATTCTACAGCCTCCGTGTTAATGTAAATATCATTATCGGAGGAAAGAAAACATACACGACTAATGTTCTTGTTTTTCGGGTCAAGTTCCGGATGGTGTTTTTGCAGTCCCCTATAATACCCTGCGAACCTTCCAAACTGCTTAGGTATTCGCGCGAGTGCTTTTACACCGTCCCCGTTAGGAGAAACAAAAGCAGCGTAAATGTATGGAAGTTCGGAAAGTTCGGTTTTTTTGGCTTCAACATCAACCAAATGGTCAAAGTCCAAAACAGCTACTCCGCTAAGTTCTTCGCAAAATTCATCATTTCGTTGGTTAAACTTTCCTGCGAAAACTATGGAAGGCAAATCACCTTTGTATTTTCGGTTCTCGTCTAAGTCCTTTATTTGCCTCAATTTTGCAATACGGTCGCTTATACGCCCTTTTTTTACCCATTGCAATACTTCGTCCACTTTTACGTGCTTAGGCTCTTTAACGTGAAGTATGTTGTTATAAACGCTGCAAATCATACGCCCATCGCCCTCCTCATGTCGTGTCTTTTCTTTTCTGCCCTGTCTTTTTCAGGAACCAATAGCCATTGTTCAGCCGTTAAATCAATATTCCACCACCCATCAGGTAATTTAGGTTTGTTTTCTTGCAACTGGTCAATGTCCCCATTCTCCCAAAGTTTGTTGCTTAAATACCTTTCTGCGTCCTTTCTGAATTTACGGTCTGGAGTTGCTTTAAGATAGTGTGGCAAGTGCGCCCTCATTTGCTCCAAATCATTTTCGGATAGTTTCATAAACCTATCCTTTGCAGCTTTCTTGCTTCCCTTCTTTCCGTAGTATTCCCAAAACTTTTCAAATTGCTCTGAGCGCAGCGAAGTATATATATTATTATTTACATTATTATTCTTATTCTTATTAGCTTCACTTTCGCTTTCATTTTGCTCTGCTTTTGCTTCCGTTTTGCTTCCATTTTGCTTATGTTTTGGTTTTTTACCGTTTGCATATCTTCTATTATTTGCCTCTAATTGAGGCTTTATTAGAGTAAATATAGCAGCAGGCGTTCCTTTTAATTCGCATACACTTTCATTAAAAGAAAATTCACAGATTGCATTCCATACATCCGCTTGCTCTTCTTTTGATAGTGTTTTTATTGCTTCAAAAAAACTCCTGTAAAAAATAGCTGAATCACGCATAAAAAGTTAGCCCGTTGCCGGAGCCTTCATGTGGCGCAGGGTATCTGACCTCCCTATCACAATCCAGCCCCAGTAACGGGCATTTATGTTTAATGTAAACTTAGCTTCCATTGTCAGATATTAAGCGCGCTGCTAAGATAGTAAATTTATTACACAAAATCAAACAACGTTGGTATTGTCAATTTGTGCATTAAAGCCTTCATGTAGAATAAACCATCGTTAAAATACTCAGGATTTAATTCTATACTTATTGCCTTTCTGTTTAACTCAAGTGCCTTGTAAGCAGTTGAACATAGACCTCCGAATGGGTCAAGCACAGTTTCACCTTTCATAGTATAACGGTTAATCAAACGCTCTATAATATCAAACTGCAATGGGCAAATGTGCTTTTCCTTTTTGGAGTTTACCTGATTAGCATTTAATGTGTTCATTCTATTTACATCGCTCCAAACATAATCGCTATTTGAATGAACCGGCAAAGTCATAAATGTAGAAGATAGCTTTTCAACTTCATCTAAATCTTCGCAAATTCTTAAATGTTCTTTGAAGTCGTAAATTTCAGTTGTATTGTGCTTTTTCCATGCGGCAACTATTCTCCTAACTTCCATTTTTTGGAGTTCATTGGTTGTTAAAAAACGGTCTCCGCTTGACCTTTGATAACTATGTGCATCTAATTGCCAAAGTGCTTTTGTGTATTCTGATTTTTCTTTTGTAACAGGAGTATCAGCATAGGCATTATCAGCGTGTGAAGGTGCTTTCCTAAATAATAAAACATACTCAGGCAAACCTACGCCCATTTTTGTAGCGTCCTTACATTGTTCAGTCCATCCCAAACGGTATGTTTGGTTGTTTTCGGCTACAACATCTGTTGTTACTGTTATTTTACCAATAAGGTGAAATCCATGTTTTTCAAAATGCGCAACTGTTTGACCGCTAAAGTCTGCTATTTTAGTGAACATCGTTCCGTTTTGATAACTGTAACGTATCCTGTCTTTTACGTGTATAGCAGCAATTCTACCCGGCTCTAATGCTCTTAAAAGTTTAGGCGTTAAAAAATCCATCTGCTTAAAAAAGTTTTCGTTACCGTGGTTATGCCCAAAGTCGTTGTAATTATCAGAATACTCGTAATGATCACCGAATGGTATTGAGGTTAAAACCATTTGAACCGAATTGTCGGTTATATCATCCATTGCCACTACACAATCATTATTGTAAAGAGTTACATTATCGTAAACTAATTTGCGTCCGTTTTTAAATATTTGTCTTTCCATTTGTGATTTTATTAGGTTTGAGTTTAATCCGTTTTCTTTTACCAATTGCACCATTTGCGCTTGAAGTTCTAAATGTTGCGCCCACTTCTTTTTTAGTGTTTTCAACACCTCATATTCGTTATCAGTGTAAATGATGTGAACGTTTACTGTATTCTTTTGCCCGAAGCGATATTGTCTATGTATCGCCTGAATAAAGTCGTTGAACTTATAATCAATACCGGAAAATATCATATTATGCGAAGCATCCTGAAAATTACATCCGCTACCTGCTATTTTAGGTTTAGTTAAAAGGTATTTGTGCTTACCTTCGCTAAATTCAATTAGCAGCCTTTCTTTTGTCGGGTTATCCAAACCACCATATACAGATGCGTAGCTTTGCCCTTTAAAGTTACTTTCTAAAAATTGCCGTTCACTTTCTAAATGATGCCAAATAATACAATTGCCATCTATTGATTCTGCAATCTCCGTAGCTTTATTCAATCGCGCAGCGAGGCTATCTCTTTTTTCTTTGCTAACTTCCAAAAGAGATTTTGAAAGGTCTTTGAACAATATCGCCTCACCAAATTTGTTTTTAGGCTGCTCAGTTAATTCATAAGAGATTTTGTGTTCAATAATATTTAAAGGCGGCAAATCGTATCCAGTATCATCATATCCCAAATCAGCAGGTGTATTTATAAATGCTGCCCATGTGCTAACCCATTGCCAAAATTCTGTTTTCTTATTTTCGTAAAGTTTTAACTGCCCTGCTTTTGTGCTATCTCTTTGGAAAAATCTTGTAAGCGCGTGACCTCGTGAAATAACACCTAAATAATCTGCATAGTTTAATATCTCTATGTAATCATTTGGAGTAGGTGTAGCTGTTGCAACAAACCTGAAGTTTACTTTTTTGAAGTAATGTAAAACAGTTTGGGTAGTTTCGGTTTGTAGGTTTCGCAAAATAGATGCTTCGTCAAATGATACTCCGCAAAAACATTCAGGGTTGATATCGCCCTTTCTTATCCTTTCATAGTTAGTAAGATAGATTTGTATTTTGCTTTCATCTAAGCTATCTGTATCAGTTATGTATGTAACATCTAAATCGGTTCCCAATTTTTGGTTATCCCTTTTAAATTCACCGCTAACTCCCAAAGGGCAAACAATAAGAAACGGTTTGTTGTATTTATGAATAAGCTGTTTAGCAATTTCCAGTTGCATAAACGTTTTACCCAAACCAAATGACGCAAATATAGCCCTACGCCCACCTTCTAAACAAAAGTTTACAATATCTTTTTGATGTGGGAATAGTTTTTCAGTGTAGTTAATTTCTGAAGTATCTATTCCAAATCTTTCAGCTACTACAACTTTACTTTTTAAGAAATCTTCGTATTTCATACAAACTTTATTTTATTGTTTTCTAATTCGGTTGCCATCCTTTGTGCTACTGCTGCGATTTGTATTAACTCAGGTATAAGTGCCTTTGTTTTCCATTCAGAAGTTCCGTAGTGCCTTTCGGTGTTCTTTTTAATAACCTTCCACAGTTCATCCACCTCCTCTTTTAAAACAGCATAGCCCTCATGTGTTGAGTTAAAGTGTCCATAGTTTTTAAATGCTTTTTGGACTTCGGCATTTACTTTTTCTTGTATCATAAAATAAAAAAGCCCCTCCGGTGTGGTAGTAACCTTCAGGGCGTTTTGCCTTTTGAAAAGACTAAGCACAGCTACCACCCTCTGCTTAATCGCGCTGCTAATATAGCAACTATTTTTTATTACGCAGCTTTTGCGTAATCATATTTTTTACTTTCTTTTTTCAGCAATGCCAAAACTTTTTTGCGGTCTGATACTTTCATTTTGTATTTTAAGTAATAGCCATGAGTGCCGAAGCGTGTTTTGAATTGGACTTGCTCACGTTGGCAGTAAAAGCCGTATTTCTTTTCATGTTCGCCTAAACGTGTATTTAGCTTTACCGTTCCGAAGTCGCTCACACCGTGTAAAGTGGTTAGTGTTTCGCCTGCTAACAAAGCCTGCAGTATGGCTTCTTTTTGAGTTTTTGGTTTCATTTTATTTAGATTGTTTGGTTACTTGTAATTAACGGTTATCCCCATTGTTCTGCCATTGCGCGAGCAATACCTGGGAAAGTTTTGCTCCTTAACTTAGAACGCTCCTCCTTAGATAATTTTAGCGTATGAGGCCCAAATAAAGCCTCCGAACCTGAACCATTGTTCGCCATTTCTCCCTTAAAAACATGGGTTTTTTCTTCGTTAAAAAGCGTTATGTTTTTATTGTGAATTAGTTTTGGTAGCCCTTTTAACCATAAATAAGTTGCCTTAGATGTGCTATCGCCAAAATAATAAGGATGGATTAGTTGCGTTGGCTTTAGCCATTTTGATATATAGCCTCTTGGGTTTTCAAGACATATTTTAGGTATTCCACAAGTCCATAACTTATAAAAAAACTCCATTGCCTCTGCTATTTCTTTATGCCTTTCAATGGCTTTCATGCCGTATCTATCAATGTTAAGCCAACGGTTGCCAACATAGCTTAAATATGTGCAAGGTGGATGTCCTATCATCATATCCCATTTACAAGCACTAATAACCTTAAATACATCTTCTTGATAATGCCATTCTGGATGCCCACCGCTACATGGTTGAATATCGCAGCTATAAGCCTCATGCCCACGTTTTCTAAATTCTATACAAACCGCTTGGCTTTCTTCGCAAGCTATTAAAACTCTCATTTGTAATTAACTTTTATCCCGCTTAAATCATTCTCCACCGCCTGCACTTGTTCTAAAGGCATTACAGACAGCTTTTCTACTATTGCCGATATTGCCAACACTCGCTCATCATTATCGCTTAAAATGCTGCTAAATACAGCCTTCGTTTGCGGCAAGTGTAAACTGATATTGATTAGACCTGACTTGTAAACTTTAGTCATGCGGTTAAACTCGTTTTTAATACCGCTTGGTGCTGGAAACTTAGCAAAGTAATTCATCTCATGGTCAATCATTTTTAGCATAAAAGCCGACCTGAATAGTGAGGCTGCGAATTGGTTTTGTTGTTCTGTATTCATTTTATTTTAGTTTAAAAACCTCCGCTACTCACCCCTGACAGCTTTCGCGGAGGAACACCATGAGAACTATGTATTATTCATTTCGCTTTTAAGATAACTTAATGAACTTCTAACAGCGTCAATCTTGTGAACCAATGCGCTGTGTTGTCTTTCTGCTAATTCATAGGATGATATTTCACCGGCACAAAGACTATTGATATATTCGCGCATTATAGAAGGTGCAAGTTTACTTTCTTCGTTTGCTTTTATAGCCTCACGTTTAGCCGTTTCCATCCAATACCTTGCGCTTGCCTCTGCTAATGTAGAATTGCCCAAAACAAAGCCTAATTCCTCCAAATGAGTAAGCATATTCACAGGCTCACTAACATCGTAACGTGTGTTTAAAACGTCTTGTATCATTTGCAGCGTTGCTTTTAGTTGCTCTTTTGGAATGATTATGCTGCTCATAACGTTGTAATGTATTCAACTCCGTAATTCTGCTTTATGTGCGATATAATCGCTTCGGCTGTCATTTCTTCGCTTAGATACTTCTTTACAAAATCTTTGGTTTTATCGTCCTCTAAATTAGCTGAATTGCAGAATAATTTTATGGCTTCTATTTGCGCTTTATTCAAATCATCCATTGCATCGTCATCAATAGTAAAGTGTTCCATTACTTTTTCAATAGATACTTTACCTGTAATTATCTTATCCCTTACAGCGTTATATCTGCTATCCTTCATTGTTAGCACTTGCACAGCATCCTCCACATTGTTCGCCTGTTGCATTTCGTCTGCTGTATAAAGTCCACTTAAATCTTGCGGGAAAGCCTTTCGTAAAGCTAATGCCTCAGCAACCTTTGCAATCATTGTATGCTTCAAAGTCTTTTGCAAGTTAATAGGATTAGGATAGTATTCATCATAAAAAGCCACACCAACACCGGCAGGGTATCTTTGACCGTTTGCCGCAAACCTGTAAACCGTAACGGCACACTTTAGAATGCTTTTGCCATCATCTTTGTATGTAAATATAGGTTCGTCTTGCCCGGCATACGTTCCGCTACGTTCTGCAATTACCCTGAATCCGTCAATAGACGTTTGAATAGTCATTCTCCCGCTACGTTTAATAGCGTATATCTGGCGAGTAAGCGGGTCAAGCCCTGTGCGCTTGCATTGGTAAAGAAAAAGTGAAAGTTCGTCATTTGTGCAGTCTTTGGCAATCTGTGTTTTAATCAGTTGCGTTTGCTCAGGTGTAAACTTTAGTAATTCTGTTGTTGCTAATTCGTTGCTCATGGTTTTTGTTTTATTATTTAGAATGGTAAATTGCTTTCGTCTTTTTTACTACTTTGATTAGGCTTCCATGTGTCAACCTTCAAAGACAGGCTACCGTCTTTTGCTTTAGTTGCCTGTAACCGTAGCTGCTTCTCGCCTTTGTATTCGGTTAGATATTGCGCTCCTTCGTCTAAAGCCCATTCGCGCAACTCTTTCAGAGTAATTACTATTGTGCCTAATACGAACTCAGGAGCGTTCTCATGCTTCTTAAAAGTTCTAATCCCTTTCGGGTAAATTGTTTCTGCCATTGTTTATTGTGTTTAATTGTTTACTAATTTACTTTCACATGATTCGCATACGTGCATGTCTAAGTCCTCATTGTAGTTCACCTCATCGCTTCTGAACCACTCTTGGCACTCTTCGCACTCGGTTTGCTCTTCAAACAATCTTTCGTCCCATTCGCCACCGGCACTTGAAGGAAATTCGTATAGTCTTGTATTTGGCATGGCTTAAGGTTTTAAAAAGAATGAATTAACGTAGCTTTCAAACATATTATCAATAATCTTTGATGCCGGTTGTAATTCATCTGTAACATCGCATTCATCGCTATCTATGCACATTTCAAAAGAATGCCCATGTGGCGTTAATACTGTTTGTGTTGCTTTGCCTCTGTAATTAGGCTGTGGTTGTTCTGGTCGTATCATTGTTTTTTTTGTTTAATTGTTATGCAAATATACTTTAATCTTTTAAACTTTAAAGCGTTTACGAAGAAATAATTTTTAAAAAATCTTGCCATGTAAATACGCTAAAAGCGTGCAGCTTGTTACAATGAATGTAATGTAAAACGCACATTGCGCTATCCAGTGCCACCTGTCAAAATTCTTCCAAAGATAGATTAGATATTGCATTTTGCCCTCCTTTTTACTTCTTGTTTAATCTGGTTTAAAGTGTCAAGTTTAACCTCCTTCAATAGCGGAGTAAAGTCAAGCCCCTGCTTTAAGAAGTAGCCTAATTCAATAAGCCACTTCGTGCTTTTACCGGTGAAATCGTGCTGTATCATATTTCTATAAGTTTTATTTTGCCAATCTGTTTAGCTTTCACTTTCCCCTTCTTAATCCAGTTGTGAACGGTAGTATGGCTAACGCCTTGCTCGGCTGCATACTCTGCGATTGTCTTTAGTTGTTTCTTTTTCATTATTGTTTGTTTTAAATTTCTTGTGCAATTAGTCTTGAATTGATACGGCTTTTAACTATTTCATAGTCGCGTCTATTGTCCTCATAAATGGAAACCATATCGTAAAAGCTATCCCGCGAATGTATCATGGTTGAATGGTCGCGCCCTCCGAAATAACGCCCTAACTGCCCTAAACTAAGTTTACAATATTCGAGGCATAAAGTAACACATAAATGCCTTGCATAGCTTATATCGCGTTTGCGTGTCTTTTTGTATATGTCCTCCACGTTTATAGCCAAGTGCTCACATACAATGTCAACTATTTCATCTGGTGAAACCTCTTGTAGTTTATCGGCTTTAATGTAATATGTAATGTCTACGTCTTTTCCGCTTATCTCGGCTATCTCTTTTTTGCACCTACCGATTGCGGCTTCTATCTGAATGATTTGTGATTTAGTTAGCTGGTTCATGTTGCTTTGTTTTGTTTTGGTTAAAAAATCGGTGTGAGCGGACACCGAACGCTGAAAAAAATTATATTAATTGTTAGCAATTCTATATAAATTCACATTGCCTTCATATATAACTTTACCTTCTCTTGCATTCCACATTCCTTCGCCATATTTTTCAACTAAAGAAAAGCTCCATCCTTCTTTTGTATATAATATTTGACCTTTTTTAAAGTCTTCAATTGTTGCTGGTCTGTAAGTTATTTTTTTTGTTGCTTTCATTTTGTTTACCGTTTTTGTTGTGATTGTTTTTAGTTAGTTAAAAAATCGGTGTGAGCGGACACCGGGCGCTGAACAAGAGTTCTATTTCTTGTTTTCAAAGTATTTTAAAAATTCATCAAAAGAAATTCCTTTTGTATAATCAACACATTGAAATATAAGTTTACCTGTATTTGAATGATAGCAAGCGATATCAAATAATTCATATCTCACCTTTTGGTTTGTTACTCGCAAACAATTATCCTCATAATTAAAAGAGATTTTTTTTGAAAGAAGAATTCTTGCTACATTTTCGATATTTTGATTTTTCATCTTACCGCTTATTGTGTCCGCGTGTTGCTCCGCGTTGTTCGTGATTGACTAATACCGCCTTAGCGGTTTCGGCTATTTAAGCCTCATCAGTTAGCCTTTGCAATACCCTGTTGCTGTTGCAAGTGCTTTGTGGCCTTCGTTAATCTGTTGCTTTAGCCACTGAATCTTTTTAGTATCTTTTTCTATTTCTGCATTTAACAGTTGATTCTCGTAACTTGTGATAATTTTTCTGATTAGTTTGTAGTTCATTTTCTTTGTTTTTAATCGCTGCGTAACTGCTAACGATATGCGAATATACACATTTATTTAAACTTTAAAACTTTAAAGCAATATTTTTTTGTTAAAATTGAAAAGTATTATTTTTAACATTTAAAAGTTTAAATAGCAAGAATGTTTTGTATTTTTGCAAAATTAGTGAGCGTTGTTAAAAAAAATTTACAATGATATTTAAAACAAAAAACGAACTACGAGAAAGACTAAAATACCTGTGGGACTTAGTAGATAAAGAAAGTGATGTTGAACATTTGCTTACTGAATTGTGGAATGATATTGCAGAAACCAAGAAATCTTTGCAAACTCCGTCTGATGAGAATCCGGTAAAATAACGGCTAACGTTTTGCAGATTGGCGGTAGTTTTAATGCCGCCAATGTGCTGTTATAAGATGGGGCGGTTACTTAACTAAAAATATAAATAGAATGGAAAACGAAAAAGAATTAACATTAATGCCATACGGAAATCATAATGGTATAGTAATTTATTGTAAGAATTGCGGAAGTGAATTTGAGGAAACGGCTGAGGGGCATTATCCACCAATAAAATACGAAAGCGATAAACACAATAGGAATTGTAGAAGATGCCTAACTGAATTAGGAACGTTCTCTTAGCCATTGCTTATAACGGTTCGCAGCTTAAAGAAGTTACAAAAAGGGGATTAATATGAGATACAGTTTGAATACGCACAAATGTTTATTAGATGCTGAAATGATTGGGTTCGCACAAAGCCCCCTTTTTGGAATTTCTTTTAAGGTGCTGTTATACGCTGATTCATTTTTTTTCTCTGTGAACTTTCTTAAAAACATTTTAATTATTTTTTTGTGCGTAGGCAATAATCATTTAATCATTAATTCATAAATAAAAACAAATCAAATGGAAGTAACAGAAACAACAAACGAATTGGTAAAAGTAGTTGAAACCAGTGGACTTGAATCCCAAACAGCAATTACATTGAAAGAAAAATTCCTACCGTTTTTTGAACAAGCGGAAGAATGGAAACGCAAAGCGGAAGCATTAGTAGTAACCGATATTAGCCAAACGGCTGATATGAAAATGGCACGAATAGCCCGACTTGCATTAAAAGAAATTCGTGTGAACGCTGACAAAACACGAAAGGAATTAAAAGAAGATAGTTTACGCTATGGTAAAGCGGTGCAAGGTGTTTACAATGTAATTGAATACCTAATTGCACCTATTGAAAAACATTTGCAGGAGCAAGAAGATTTTGCAGCAATACAGGAAGCGAAACGCAAAGCAGAATTGAAAGCAAACAGAGAAATGGAATTACAACCATTTGCGGAATTTGTGCCTATGGGTTTAGATTTAGGTTCAATGGCTGATGCTGATTATGAAAAAACTTTGAACGGTGCAAAATTGCAATTACAGGCAAAGATTGAAGCGGAACAAAAAGCCGAAGCGGAAAGAATTGCAAAAGAGAAAGCCGAAGCAGAGGAAAGGGAACGAATGAGAATTGAAAATGAAAGATTGAAATTAGAATCAGAGGCGAAAGAAAAACAACTTGCAGAGGAAAGAGCCAAAGCCGAAGCGGAACGCAAAGCAATGGAAGCAAAAGCAGCGAAATTAAAAGCCGAAGCGGATGCTAAACTGAAAGCCGAAAAAGAAGCAAACGAAAAGTTACAAGCGGAAATAAGAGCCAAAGCCGAAGCGGAAGAAAAAGCAAAAAAGGATGCTGAAATAAAAGCAGCAGCAGAATTGAAAGCGAAAGAACTTGCCGACAAAAAAGCAAAGGCAGCACCCGACAAAGCGAAACTAAATGACTTTGCAAAATTACTGGATGAATTGACTTTGCCTGAATTGAAAAGCGAAGAAGCACAAAAAGTTTTATCAGATGCAAAAGGGTTATTGAAAAAAGTTTCAACTTTCATTCGTGAAAAATCTTCAATCATTTAATCATTTAGGGAGGGCAAGAAAAAAATAATTAAAATGTTTTTACTCTGTGTCCTCTTTAAAAAAATGAATTTGCGTATAACATTTGTATTTACGCATATTTTATCCAATTAAATACCTGTGCATGAATGATATAATTGAAATCGTTAGACTTGTAAACGGTATAGGAATTGACCGTAAGTTGAACGGATATACAATAGAAGGTAAGCCTATTAAGAAGAAAGTATATGGAGGTTGCCTATGCTATCAAGATGGCAAAAAGCGTGTATATTACAGCCAATTAAAAAGAAGCAATCCGGTTAATATAGTTATTGATAATAGTTGCCCATTCTGATATGAAGCACGAAGAAAGTAAATTGCAAATAACATGCGTTAAATGGTTCGATTTAACCTATCCTAAGTTGAAGTTAAATCTATTCAGCGTGCCAAACGAAGGCAGCCGAACACCAGCCAACGGAGCGCGAATGAAAGCACAAGGCAGAAGGGCTGGGGTGGCAGATATGGTGTTAGCGGTATCAGGTTACATGTCTTATGCTATGTTTATCGAATTTAAGGCAAGCAAAGGAAAGCAAAACGAAAACCAATTAGCCTTTAAAAAAGCAGTAGAGGCACAAGGGTATGCCTATGTTGTTATCCGCAGCTTTGACGAGTTCAAAGAATTGATAGAAGAATATTTAAGCTAATTAACGGTTGGTATTTCTTCTCCTTCATCTATGTCGTATTCCTCCTTACAGGCTGAAAAGTTTAGATGTTCTTCACCGATAACATGCGGTAATTTTAACCGCAATATCTTCTTTATCGCTTTGTCGTATGTTGGAGCATACACGCTAACAAATGGCGTTTCTTCGCTATCATTAAGCACCTTAGCAGCGTCTTTAAAACCGAAAGTCCAAAGGTATTTACTATTCATAATATACGACCGTTTATTATCTGCTTATTATGAACCGAAAACTCACCATTGTTGCTTATCTCAATATGTGCAAAACCTAAGTTCCATTCATTAAATGGCATATAGTCTGGGTTTAATTCGCAAAGACACCCAACACTCCATGTGCCGACTATCTTTTTATCAATATTAGTCTTTAGCCCAGTTTGTGTCTTGTGCTTATCCCCAGCTATTACATTATCACCTGCCCTTAGCCATAGCGTTCTTGCTACGTTTATGCCTCCACCGCCTTTATATTCGTTGCCATGTATCATGTTTAGCTTTCCGGCTTTTACAAGTTGGTTATTAGGTATCCATTCTATACCCTTTTCACGTAGTTTTAAAAGCACCTCTAATCTAAACTCTTCCATATCCAAAACTATCGGAGCTTTTACGCGCAAAAACCTTTCCCATCTTGCCTCGTGGTTGCCTTGCTTGTAAAATATCTTAGCCTTTGGGAACTCTTTAATAAGTAAATCAAGAAACTGCCGAGCCACATCAAACTCATAACTCATATCGCGTTTCTTCGGGTCTTGTTCGTGAAATGAAGCCTTATAGCAGTCCATTATATCCCCGTTAAGGTAAATGGTATTAACCTCTTTTTCTTTGCCGTAATCTAAGGCTAAAGTCAAAGCGTGTATATCGTGGTATGGTAGGTGAATATCCGAAAGAAAAAGAATATTGTTGTTTGCTTTTGGAAGTATATATGGCTCAAATGGCTTCGCCTCTGTTGTTGGCAGTCCGTATGGATTACCTCCCGAAAAATCTGTAACGTGGTCTATTTTCTTCTTGCTTAGATTAGCTTTCCCAGATGCACCTGTTAACCTTCTGATTATGCCTCTCACATCTTCGCTACTGTCAAACAATATCTTGTTTGCGTTGTAAATCTTTTCAGATAATGTACGCTTTGACGTGTTTGGAAATTTATCCAAATGTTCTAACACTATTTGAGTTCGCTGCGAAAGTTTCTTCATGTGAAGTATGCCATTAAATGAATAGCCAACAATAATAGAATATAGCCAAGCGCAACAATTATCAAATGATCATAATCACTTACCCTGTCCTTTATACGGCTTACGGTAGTTTTTACTCTGCTTATTAGTGCTTTCAGTTTTGTTCGCACGTCCTTTCTTGTTTTTGTTTCGCGGCTTGTATATGCCGTTAGTTTGTTGTTTAGCCAAAATATACCTCCGCTTCTTTTGTTCTTCTATTAACTAATCCTTTTAACTTTTTACCTCCGGCATTAACCCATTTTAAAAACTCATCTTTTATAGTAATGTCATTTGGGTTTGCGTTTACTTTTTTCAATAGCGTGCTGCCTTGTAAACTTTTCAGCCCTAAGTTGTAAGCAAATGATACCAAAGCGTTGAACTGATTTTGATTAACCAAATCAGTTGTCATGCTATCTACACCAATCTCATAAGGCTTTACTATTTCGGAAAGTAGCATTGTGGCGTGCTCTTCGCTTATTGGATTATCTCCCATCATTACACGCTTGCCATCTGGATAATAAGTAAACCCGTAGCCAATAGTAGGTATGCCAACGCTATCCAAATAAGGTTTACCGCTAAAGCCTTCAAACTGCTTGATTAGGTCAAGTCCTTTGCTATCTACTTTAGTTATTCGCATATTTCAGTATTAAAAACGTTACCCCAACACCAGCTCCAAAAGCACCAACCGAACCAAGCACGCTACTCATTATACCTTTTGCCCTTATCAGCCTTATTTGACGCGTTAAACGTTTATTTGAAGCATACATATTATCGTATGCACTTTTGTAGTAATCGGAGGCTGTATGGCTTAATTCTAATTGATACCGTAACTCTTCAAAATCTTTATTCAGCTTTACTATTTGAACGCTATCGACTTTGCCAACTTCACGTAAGTATTCTACCTCCGCTTTTAGCTGCTCGTATCTTACCTGTAATTTAAACAGGTTGCGCTTTTCTTTCAGCGTTAAATAATCAACAATAGTATCACCACAGTTTAGCTGAACTGTCTGATAACATTTTCCTTGTTGAGAAACTGCTGTTAAGTTGAAAATCATTAAGAGTGTCAATATCAGCCAAGCGGCTTTCATATTTCTTTGCTTTTTTAATGAACTTGTTAGTTAAACTTTCTTTTTGTGCAACATAGGTAAGGCTGTCTATTTGATGTTTCCATAATATGCTATCTGTTGCTAATTCCACAACCTTAGAAATGCTGTCTGCTTTCTGCTTAAACTCTTCAGCCTGCTCTTTTTGCTGCTTTTGCAAAATGTCATTCTCAATAATCTTTGGACGAATAACGAATAAGCCTATAAGCAATGTAAATAATACAGAGAAAAGTATAATTGCAGTTATTCCTATTGTTTTAATTCGCTTATCCATTTAGTTTGCGTTCTACCCGGTCAAGTATTGATGTGCACCTATCAAGTAATGCAACTATCTTTTGTCTGTCCTCCGCTATATAATCATCGAACCTCTCTTGCAATTTAATCCTGCTTTCTCTTTCATGGTCAAGGTCTTTCTGTGTTTGTTCTAACCTCTTTTCAACCTGCGCTATTAGCATTTTAAATACTGCAACTAATCCACCTATTAAAAGTGCCGTAAAAATTCCAAGTATTCCGTATTGTCCGAGAGAGTTTAAAAGTTCGTTCATTTATAGAAAATTATACGGGCTTAAATATAGGTAACCTTATTCAAAAGCTGGCAATGTTTCAATAAAGTTGTTTATAATAGTTTCTTCGGTTACAGTTTCCAGATATTGAGCCACCGCTTTACAGGTTACGCGCCACCATCCAATTAAATCTTCGGCTTCTACGCCAAACTCATCATCATTCACCCACATGGTTATTTCGCCAATACTAAGATAGTTACGCTCCTCATATAGTTTTCGGAAAAGCGCATTGTGGTCAGCGTTTACTTCATTGGCATACGCTTCTTTATCCCACACAGGTGCTGGTGTATTAGCCGCAATAAAAGCATATCTCTCTTCATCGCTTTCAAATTCATACCAATAGTTGCCATCAAAGTGCGGGAAAGATGTTGGTGTAAACACAACGCCATTTTCTTTAACGGCATTCCCGGTATTATCTACATTATACTGTTTCACGATATACAACTGTTTTTAAGTGTGTAATAGTATCGGCTTGGCTGCTACCTATGTGCTTTAATCCAATAATCAAATACATAGTAGATGTGATATTAGGCACTGTGTAGTTAGTTAGTGTGCTGCTTAATGCAGCTACGTCTGTATTCACGCTTGCTGTTGATATACTTTGTAAGTTGGTGCTCGAAGTAAATACAAAACCATTTCGCTCTAAGCCATTCCACCTTTGTAAGTTACTTGGTTGAAACCAACCTAAAAATACAGCACCACTTAACGAATCAGAACTGTTCAAATAAATAGCGTGTTGCCAATTATCATTAGCGGTTTGTGCACTCTTACTTGCAAACGAAGAAACACTCATCCCGCTACCCACCGCAAACCAGTTGGCAGGTATTTCAATACTACACGCTTTTAATTCAGTAGCAGTTCCCTGCACAGTAGTTTGGGTGGTGTTTATCAGCCAATGTTTAGGTGCGTATAGTGCATCGAAGTAAGTTTTTAGTGTAGCTTTTAAATTCGCCCATGTTAGCTTCTTCGCTACATTACTCGCAGCACTATCAACTATGCCTATCTCATCAGCATCTACTGGCGTTGTTTTACCGGTTAATCCATTCAAAAAAGAACCGAAATTAGAAGCTGTTAAAGCCGCTTGATACCCCAAACTAATTACCCAATCGTAAATCCCTTTGGCACTTAAATACTTTGTTGATGAAGTAGTATTGCCGCTCATCGTATCGGTCTTGTTTGATACATCTTCTGGCGTATATAAAAGCGTATTTTGTTTAATCGCCAAACCGTCTACAACCGCCTTAGTTGAAGCGTAAGTTGTAGAAGATGAAGCAGTATAGCTATCCGATTTGTTGCTTACATTTTCTGGAGTAAAACCTAAAGCATTTTGCTTACCATTAAATGTGCTCCAATCAGTTGAAGTTAAATAACCGTCTTGTAAAGATGAAGCTGCACTTAATTTGGTTTTAATAGTTGATTGTGTTTCATCACCCGTATTTGTTCCGCTTAAATTGGTTGCTGATATTGCACCTGTAAAAGTATCGCCTGCTTTATTTGCTGGAGTATAACCAAGTGCAGTAATAACATTTGTAATAAACCCTTGAGCATTTACCCATGTTCTACTCGCTATTTGAACAACAGCGTTTCCGTCATTTTTGTAATACAACTCACCATCAGAACCAGCGAAAACAGAAGTTTCATTACCTCCAGCCGTTGCATTTGTGGCTTGATGTTTTAACCCTACATGACCAGTCCCGCCAGTTCCTTTAGCGTGAAATGATTTTGCGTTAATAGAATAACCGTCTAAAGTAATATCGCTATTGGCATTGCTTCCATCTCTCTTTAAAGCGTCTGCCTGTGTAGCCGTTACGCTATGCGGGTTGTTTGTATCGCTTAAGTGGTTTAATACATTAGTGCCATTATTTGTAACCCATGAAGCGGCACTATCATAAGCAGACTTTAAAGCAGTTGTGAATGCCTCTGTAATCGCATCTAATATGCTTCTATTGCTATGTGTTATAGCAGTTTTTTCGGTAGGAGTTACAAAAACTTTTGTTAGCGTTTCTGTTA
>Ga0208005_1000172_pt1 | contig 28194 bp, 46 predicted proteins | sample DEB19_08_DNA_3_FD_184530 | JGI IMG/M metagenome (GOLD analysis project Ga0208005, IMG submission 184530) | Aqueous microbial communities from the Delaware River and Bay under freshwater to marine salinity gradient to study organic matter... | ecosystem: Environmental > Aquatic > Marine > Coastal... | reverse complement strand
CAGCCTAGCGTTTGCGCTGCCGCTGACTTACCTGATAGTGCGGCTTGCGCTAGGCCGTTAGACATTACGCTCAAAGTGCGGGCAGTCAACCAACGACTTGAAGTTCCCACCCCAACGGTTTTTGGAATGCAAGGATTCCCAATATGCTCCCAGCGGGGCTAGGGTTTCCTTGTTCCAAATAATCCGACCGTCTTTAAAAAAGTTGAGATCAATCGCACAGCGTTTGAGATGAATGGAATTCATCGTCTTGGATCGGCCAGTCTTGACATAGATGGCTTGCTGCTCAGGAGTGCGGGCTAGTTCACCACCGGTGACCACAAAACCCTTCGAGGTGGCGTATTGAATCAACCTGCACATATCTAGCAGGAAAGCGGCCTGCTCTTGACTGAGGCTCATTCTTTGTCCCTCTTACGCATCTCCATGACCTTTTCGACTGTGCGGCCCCCGAAGTATGCGGTCATCACCAGCATACCCCACTGACCGAGCAGGGAGACATACGCTTCCTGCACTTCAATTCCCGCAGCGCTCAGGCCAGCAAAAATGAGGTAAGCGGTCAGGATGTAGATCAGCGTCCCGGGTCGGATGTTCTTGGATAGCCAAGAGTCCGATGCCATATCCGCCTTCCAGCGATCGGACACATTGTTTTCTTGGTTTGCTTGGGCGGCAAGCAGGGACTCAAGTTCCCGTTGCTCAAGTTCTGCTTTCTTGATCCCGAGTTCGAGCAAGTTCTCCTCATGCTCGTACTGAAGCTGCCGCAGCTTGGCGACTTCCTCAGGGCTTGGGTTGTCGGTGATCTTGACCCCTAAAGTCTTTTCGACGACATCCTTACCCTTGGCTTGGATAGCAGACGACAAAAGCCCCAAACCGTTTTGCGCTAGAGTTCCAAGGAGAGATGCGACGATAGGGATCATTTCTTCACAAGCCTTTCGCGCTCTTCAAGCAGCCGAACCTTGACCTGAAGTTCGTTGATGTGCTGCATCAACTGCTCCTTCATTGCGGCCCTACGCTCGGCACTAATCGGGCTGTCCGTGGGGACGCCTTCTTTCGTGATGAGAGCGGGCATCGACCCCTCGATCTTAGTCAGCCGAGTGGAGAAGTCAGCAACCTGTCCCAGCAGCCAAGCAAGGGACGCGACGATGACGGGAATGACCGCCTTGAGTGCATCACTCCAATTCATTTAGCCACCCTTAAAGTGCCCCGCTACCCAAGTAATAAATCCCCCCGCGATCGAAGCGATGGTCATGCCCATCCAGAACCCACCCTTGCCCTTGTTCGCCAAGGCCACGAGTTCTTCAAGTTGGCGCTCCATCTTGTCGATCTTCTTGTCCATCGTCTGGACGCGCTCCCATAAAGCGCCATACTTCACCGGGTCAATTTCTGCTTCCATGATTACTCTGCCAGTGCGTTTTCGGTTTCACGGGTAGGTGCCAAGGCATTAGAGCCAAGGGTGGTGGCTGCGGCTGTGCGAGCCGCTCTAGCAACTGTACCAGCTTGACCCTTGAGGTTGCCAGCATCGGAGATGATCTTGAGCACCCGGCTGCGCTCTTCAGCGGGCAGACGCTCCAAAAGGTTTGCGGCACCTTCGGGTGTCTTGAGCGCCTCGGTGAGCGCCCCCATCGTCTTTGTGCCGATCTTGTTTTCCAAGATGGAGATTGCTTTGTTGGTCGTCGCGGCAACGGCGCTAAGGTACGAGGGCAGACGCAGCTTCGAGGTGTGCTGAAGAAGCAGTTGTTTGAGTGCCTCTTGCCCACTACCCACCTGATCCTTTATTGACAACTCGGTCAGGCGTTTTTGGGCTTGAGATTGCAACACTTGCAGCGTGTCTTCTGCAAGTTCAGTGGCGATGTTGTAGTTGCCGGGGCCGAGAATCTTCTCCACTACATCGGGCGACTCGCCTTGAACCAGACGAACAAACGCATCCTTGTCCGTCTTCCACAGACGCTGGGCCTCACCCGTGAGCTTTTGCTTGGCGATGTCTTGCATCCCTTGGGCATATTCCTCAAGGTATGCGCGATAACCCTTACCGCCCGACGCTTCAATCGCGTCGATCAGCATGGGCTTGATCTTTGCCATCACACCAGCAGCAAGGTTGCGCTGGGTGGTTGCGTCAACGCCCGGGCGAAGCTGTTGGATTGCGGCATTGACAGAGTTCTTGCGAATCGCATCGAGCGCCTTAGCGTCAATAACGCCGCCTTGACTTGTCCACTTAGCAATGTCATCGGCAACGGTCTTAACAGCACCCGCCAGAATGTCGTTGCCAGCAAACTCGGGGTTATTGGTCACAGCCCGAATCGAGCGGACAAGCGAGTCGCCCTCCAAGGGCTTGATGCCCGCAGAGCGAAGGCTGTCAGCAGCCGACTGAGCAAACCGGGCACCTTGACCCAGATCAAGGGATGCATCGGCGGCTTGCGATGCCCAGTCGTCGGCCATCTTAGCCAGTTCGCCCTTGTAGGTGTACTTGGTAAAGCCCACCGGCAGATTCTTCTTAATCAAGTCCAAACGGGCGCTGGCTTCTGCAATCTGACCGGCCTTAATCAGCCTGCGAACATCCTCGACTTTGGCACCAGCGGCTTGAGCCAACTGATCGGCTTCAGCCTCCAAAGCAGCCACACGCTGACCTTGGTTAGCACGGGTGAGTGCGGCTTGACGAGCGGGGCTCGTGATGTCCGTAACCGTCTGTTTAGCCAGATCACTAGCCGCACGAGTCTCGGTGGCCGTGGTGCCGCCTGCCAGCTTGGCAAGGGCGTTGAGCGACACTTCGCCTTGTGATTGCTCCAGCGCCCGCAGGAAGCGCGGATCGCGCTCAGTGGCTCGCTGAATCAACGCCTGCCATGTCGGGCTATTGATTTGAGCAGTGGTCTGCGCCGCGCTCTGCCCGGTGCCCTGTGACGCCTTGAGCGCGTTGAGCACTTGAGGCAGATCAGGGCCAAGGGCGTTACGAGCGATGTCGGAGGCTTTGTTCGTCGAGATGTTCCGCAAGTCCATGACCTTGCCGACACCCTTGGCAAGCACTGGGCCAAGCACCCGACCACCGGCCTCGAATGTGGAACCTTCGACAATGTTTCGAACTGGCTCAACAACCTGAGCAGCACCTTGACGCCGAGGTTTGCCGCCCAAGTACACATCGCCAAGTTCCATCAGTTCCTTAGCCATGCCGTAGCCAAGACCGGCACCACCCACGGCACCAGTGGCCGTGCCGACAGGGCCGAGAACCGTTCCGGCACCGCCGCCGACAAGGCCACCACCAACAGCACCCAGCGCCTCAACAGTCGGGGCGACATACGGGCGCACAGCCTGATAGATCTTTTGCCCAGTGGTCAGTTCTGGCTGCGCTGGTGCGGCGGGCGCGGCTGCTCGTTGACCGGGAACACCTTCGTCGGTCAGCCAGCTATTGTTGACAAGGAACGCCCTGCCACCTTGCGCGTTCGTGGCGCTCTCGGTGTAAGGCTTCCACTCATTGCCGACAAGAACGACTTTCTCGCCTGTGCTTGGATTAGTTGCCGTCTGAAATGACATCCCAATTCCTTAAGATCAGTCGCGTTTAAAGCCGGGAGGTGGCGGGGGTGTGCCAGAAGAAGCGGCTGGTGAAGGTGATGCACCGGTGCTTGCCGCACCAGCGGCTGCCCTACGCTGCGCGTTAGCGACACCTTTGCGAACTACTTCTTGCAGGTCACGAGCGGCAGCTATGAACTCTCGTTCGCTTTGTGCCAACCCCATGCGGTTGATGGCACCGGTGGCCTTTTCACCTTCTTTTTCAGTAATTGCACCACCACCCTTGAGCGATTCAAACGCCTCAAGGAATGACGCACCTTTAATTTGATCGAAACGGGCTTGGAAATCAGACTCGGATGTGCCGGGGATAAAGCGAAACGGTAATCCAAAACCGACAGCATTTCCAAAACCCGGATGCACTTTTTGACCCGGCAGCAACTTGCCCGTGTCGTCACGCTTACCAATCATTTCGTCGATAAGGCGCAATCCCTCTTCAGCACGAGTAAGGATCTTAGGCAACGCTTGCTGCGCGGCCACATTGCCTTTAGCAATATCCTCACCCGTTTTCCTAGCTTCAGCCATTCTTCGTTGAAAATCGGGGTCTTTGGCGCGTTGATTTTGTTCCTCGGTAACCGCAACGCGGCGGCGCTCAAGACCAATGCGCTCTCCCTCTTGAGCAATCCGCTGGTTTTCGTTTCGCAGTTGTGCCGCTTGGTACGCACTCATGCCCTTCGGGATCGGCTTTGCTCCCTCGACGGGTTGACCAGTAATCTTATTGACCGGCACAAGTTTGTCACCGGCGTCTTTGTAATCCACTTCTTGCGCCCGTTGCTGATCGCCCGGGGTCAAACTCTTCGCAATCGGTTGCATCCCCTCGACAGGCTGACCAGTAATCTTGTTAACTGGAACAAGTTGACCACCAATATCCTTGTACTCAACTTCTTGAGCCCGTTGCTGATCGCCCGGAGTCAAATTCTTCACAATCGGCTGCATCCCCGGAACAGGCTGACCGTTAAACTTGTAAACCGGCACAAGTCTGTCACCAACATCCCTGTACTCAACTTCTTGTTGTTGAGCGGGGGTCAAACCCTTTACAGTCGGTTGCACATTCTGAATTGGCTTACCAGTGAGCTTGTTAACCGGGACGAGTTGGTTGCCGACATCTATGTATGCAACCTCTTCGGCTCGTTGCTGCTCGGTAATTGTCGGGGTCTTGGTGGCTACAGAACCCGGCACGACCGTGGCAGGGCCACCTAGTCCGGGGTACTGAATCAAACGAGAACTGCCGCCAAGGTCTTGAGGTGTGACCTTGGGTGCGTTCTGTTTTATGAACTCTTCGGTGCCGAGTTTTGACTGATTCAGCAGGTTGGCAAACGCTTGCGGCCCTTGTTGAATTGCTTGGTTGATCCGCGCCCGTGCTTGATCCGCAGTAACCCCACGAGCGGTAAGCACTGGGCCAATAAGCGGATCCTTGTGATTGGCCTCATGCCACGCCATGTACTGATTCGGCGCGTCGGGGTCAAGTGGGTCAATGGTGTCAAGGAACGAACGGGCGCGTTTTAGCGCGGAATCCAGCAGTTCACCTTCAGTCTTGCGAAGGGTTGCTTCTTTGTCTTTGCGCTCCGCAATGCCCTTTTTGAACTCAGTGTACCCTTTGATGTCACCCGATTTAAGCAGCGCGTTACCAATCGCTTCCTCGCTACTACCAGCGGATGCTAGTGCGTTCATGCGAGCGGTATCACGCGCTTCTGCTCGTTGAGCAGCCGCAATTTGGTACTGAGCTAGTTGATTCTGCGATTGGGCGCTTTCGATTGCGGCAAGTTTGCCGTACAGCGCCATCGGGTCAGCAAACTCCGGGCCTTTGACAGCCAGTGCGATATTGGGATTGACTGCCATGAGTTGTCCTTAAGCACCAAAACCGGGATCAAAATCGTATTGAGCGGGTGTGTAATAAGTGGAAGGATTGACCATTGGTTGACCGTATGATGTTGAACGCGCTGGCGTAAGCCGGTTCAGCATTTGACCACCCATGTAAGCGTTACTGGCACCACCAATTGCTTGATTGATCGCGTTAGCACCACCCACATAACCCGAGGCGCGAGCAGCCGCGCCCGAGGTTGTCAGGTCGCTGGCAGTGTTGGCGTAGTTCTGACCAGCCGCACCGACTTGGCTAGTCGCCGTTTGACCGATACCGGCAAGAGATTGGAGCGGGTTGAGCAAAGCAGACCGCTCGGCCTGATAACGGTTAAAAGCGTTGTTGTACTCTTGCGATGCAGCACCCTGAGCGTAGTTTGTCAGACCCTTGAGGGTTGATCCAGACAACAACAACTTACGAGCAGAAGCCGACCTCTCAACAGCTTTTTGACCCTCTGCAAGCCGGAACGCATAGCCGGGATCAGCTTGAAACTGATCCATGCCAAACGGGGTGTAGTCGGATGCGGTAATGAGTTTATTGAGCGCACCAATGCCCGCCTGACGATACGGCTCATTAAGTTCCTGAGTCCGACCGTATTGCTGGTTCTGAATATCAGTAGCGCGATTGGCGGCTTCGGCTTGGGTGCGAGCGGCTCTATTAGACGCACTGGCGCTTATGGCACCACCAACAATCGCACCCCCTGCACCAATAATTGCCGCTGTAATAAAACTCATGGTGTCACCTCAATTTCCGGGTTTTTCACCTTGTTGCCAACGGTGAACATCGAAGTCGGGTCGTCTTCTACTAGTTCCGATTCTACTTCCTCTACTGTGTCTGATTCAACCCGATGGAAGGTTATGCACAGGGCATCGGTGAGCGCGTGAACCGCTCGTTTGGTGCCGGGGTTAGAGCAGATCAAAAACGGCCCCGTAATCTCCTGAACACCGTCGTCCGTGGTCACCAGCACAGTACCATGAACGACCATGTAAAAATGCTCCTTCTTGTGGACTTTGCCCACAATCGTACACCCAGCGGGTCGCCACACTTGGCGGCAGTACATCCCACCGTGAAAAATGTGATCCGTAGGCGGCTCGTACTGGGGCAGCTTGGACACCTCGGCCTGAAGCGCCTCAACGCGATTGCGAAGCAGGTCGGGTTGGGCGACTTCGTTCATTCCTGCGGTGCCTCAACTGTCTGGGCTTGCTGGGCTTCCCACGCGGCTTGTTGCGCCAAAGCCTGCTCAATTTCTTCAGGGGTTAGGTCAATGATTTTGACTTCACCGGTGATGACATTGCATTCAATGCGTTGCATGGTTGTCACTCGTAGAGGATGTTGATGGAGCCTGCGTCGAAGGTGTCGGTGCTAGTGGTTGTGATCCGAACGCGATCAAGATTAGAGATGCTTCCATCCCCACCGCCCGTAACAACCAAGACGGTTGCACTTTTTGCCGAGTGCGACGAAACCCATGTAGAACCGCTTAGGTTCGTTAGAGTAATGATTCCAGAATGCACATATGTGCCAAGGTTGCTCCAAAAAATAAACCCCGAAGTGCTGCTTCCTCCGTTGGTAGTGTTTATCTGGGATAGGTGATTTGAGGTTGAGTTGTACCCCGAACTCACGATGCCGCCACTGTTACCACCTTGAACCAAAATCGCGGCGGTGCCACTTACGCTCACTCCGTTGAACATGATCGTAATGCGTTTGACCCATGACGGAATGCCGGTGAAGTCGATGCTTGTGCCGCTAGTAGACGCAACCGCAGTAGCCGCTGTGAACGGTTGAGACAGTTTTGCAGGAGTCACATTGGCGTTAATGATCTTGATTGTGGTGACCGCGTTATCTGCAAGTTTGCCCGTTGTGACATTCAAATCAGTAATTTTGCTTGTGGTGACCGAATCGGTAGCGAGCTTGGCAGCAGTAATTGCGCCATCGGGAATCTGACCTGTGCTGACGCTGTTGGTCATCTGAAACCGGGTGCCGTCGTATTCCAGCGTGGTGATTTTGCCCACGGCGATCGCACCAGCGTTGAGCGGGGTGGATGCGTCAAAGTAGACATTCTTGGCACCCAGTCCGTCTAGATCAATCGTAACCGCACCAGTGTTTGCGGCAACGGGTACGAAACTGAGCGTCATGCCCGTCGTATAGGCAGTGTACGGCGGCACTGATGTGCCGATTAGCGAATTTGTTCCAGTAACCGTAATCAGGTTATTGAAAGCGGTAAAGTCATTGAGTGACGGAACATCGTCATAGGTGCCGACGGTTATCCCCGTCGAGGTCTTCAGAATGAACTTGTAATCAACACCGCTCGTGATCCAGATTTCAGCGGGGGTACGGCCTGCCGAATCCAACACGATTGGGTTCGTATTGGCAACAGTGCCCGTGTTGGTTGTCCAAGTGGTTGCGGGTGTCGTGGTGCCTGCCGCGTAGGAGTACAGCAAACCTCCAGACAAGGGAACACCACTGTCATTGAAAAACTGAGCGCCTACGCCTGCAAATGCTGAAAGGTTGACTGCCATAACGCATCCTAAATGATTTGACTAACTGTGAGAACAGCCCCGGGCGATGACGGATACGCTGGGGAAATGCTGGCGGGAATGGTTTTAATTGTAGTGGTGCCAGCAACCGTCAACCAGTACAACTCTAGATAGTCTGACGGGTTAAAGTTCTCATAAAAATTCACGGTGATAATTGCAGTTCCGTCAATTGCACCGTGCTTTTTTGGAACCGTTATCGTGCTGCCAGTGTACGGTACATCAACTCCGTTTTTACGCAACCACACAGTAACATCATCTTCAGACGCCGATGAGTTGGAAAGTTGCAAACTAAATGTGACCGAGGTAAGGCCGTCAGCAGCAAACAGTATTCGTGAGGCGGGTGTTGAAATTGAAGTGTGTCGTGATGAAGATGTGCTGTTAAATGTGATTGCCGTAGGCGTGTTGGCGGTTGCCGATTGAGTGGTCGTATCGTAAAACGCCCCGTACGGTAGATCAACAAAATAGTTGTACAAGTTGCTAAAGAACCGGTACCACGACCGCTCCATGAGTCTGCCTTCTCCGGTTACGGGCACTCGCGGAGCCGGAACTTGGACATTTTGCGTGTCAAGCATTGGTGCCACTCAGCAGCAAATTAGCCCCAACAATCGTGAGCTTGACGGGATCGGTTCCTGATGCTTCATAGACACGATCTCGCAGTTTGGTGGTCATACCAAGCCGACGCCAGAACACTCGACTGCCGTACTGACCAATTTTGCCCATGTCGGCCCAGTGCTCATTCGACCAAGTGTGACCGGCATCGTCAGACCATCGCAGCATGACCTGCGGATCGCTGCCTTGCCCGCTCACAAGACCGGTGCCACTCTCACAATCGAGTTGCAAGCTGTGCTGCGCGGTGCGGCGGAAATCATTTTGACCTGTCGGTAGTGCTCGCCATGTCCGAAGCCACTTTTGCACTCGGTCATAGTCGGCATAAACCTCCATATCGAAGGTGTAGATGTTGCCGTTCTGGTAGTCGCCGACCGTGATCGTCTGATTGAAAAAGGTTTGGCAGTTACCACGATGACGCACAAACGAGCCGTTAATCCACCCGGCTCGCTCATGCCACGCTTGCGTTGCCACATCGTAGACCCATGTGGCATTGGCCGAGGGGAAGTTCAACACATAAAAGCTGTGGCCGTCTTGCTGGTAGGTATACGCCACCGCATCAGACATATCAGCGTACTGCTGAATTTGCCACTCTACAGCATGAGTGCTGATTCGCTGGCCCGTGTAACCGTTTGCCCGATACACAATACCTTGACCCCGTGCGTCTTGACCAAGCCAAAACAAACCGTTGTCAAGTTTGGCAACTGAGAATGTTGCCGCACACCCAATCTCGTTAAACGCGCCTTGAATCCGTTGCAAAGGAAAATCGGCGTTGCCTGAGTTGTACCAGACCTCGACCGAGTTGGTGCCAAAAAGCCAAACCTCGGAGTGATCTACGATGGATGACACTAGGCCGTCGGGGTCACCTTCGGCGCTGGCAAAGTCCAGCGGGTCGATAGATGTCGGATCATTGAGCGCAGTCACCCAGACCTTTTGGCTGTTGGGTTCAATGAACACGAAATAGCCGTCCAGATAAGACACCGTAAGTGCCCCGGGAAAATCGGGATCGGTAATGGCACCAAACGCCAGCGTGGACGAGTTGTAGACAAAACTGGGGCCGTTGCAGGCCACGAACAACTGAGTGCCGTTGTTTGCCATTGACACGGGCGCACTTGACCCAGACACCGTGCCAATCAGGCTCACGACATAGGTGGAATCGACCTTGTATAGTTGTTCACCTGAAACGACATACAAGTTGCCGTTAAACGAGTTAAGCCCGCGAATCGGCCCAGTGCCCACGGTGGTTAGCAATCGAAGCCCGGGGGCGCGTTGCAGGAACGCGGCTTCCTTGCCACCTTCGGGCACGATCTCGGGATACAGATTGACCATGCGATTGTCGGCAGCGTTGACGCTGCGGGCGACATAGGCTGATCCGAGAATCGGGGTTTTCATCAGTAGTTACCGGCGTAGATATTAAACCGCTGACGAGTGGCAACAATCGAATACGGCATCGACATGATGTCGTCGGGATTGTTGATGCGCTTGATGTTGCGCTTGCTGGTCATGGCGATGCGCTTGACCTGCTCCGAGGGCTCAACACCAAACTCGGGCGCAAATTCCATAGCAAGGTTGTAGGTGAACGCCCGCAGATAACCCGGGGGAAAAGTCAACTCCGTAGCCAGAGTTGCTGGCTCACTCAGTTTCTGCACCGAAATAAAGTGCCACTCAAGATCACGAGTGGGACGAGGATAGATTGTCATCGTGATGTCGGGAAATCCCATGTTCACGAAGATCACTTGAGGATAGGTGCTGGTGACGGTTTTGACCGCGATGCCGTCGTACTGCTGCTGGTTGATGAACTTGATGCCGAAGCTGACATTCGTGCCCGGATCGCGGTAGTAAGTCGCGTCATCAAGCAGCACCGGGCGCAGGCCGACAAAGTTACCAGACGGCCCAAGAGTGCGAATAATTTCACCGCTAGGCCAAGTGAAAACCTGATCTTGTGTGCAAAAGACAGACAACCGCTCGGTGTTCCACGAGTCGATCATCTGATTCATGGCCGTCAGCGCGTCTTGCGATGTAGCGGCAGACGGTGTCTCTCCCTCGGCAAGAACGCCCAGCAAACGCAGCGCCCGGTTAATCTGTTCGTTTGCGGTTGCCATGTTCAGCTTTCTTCGGACAAGGGTTCCTCGACAGTTCGACGGGTGTACTTGCGCTTGACCCGAAGCGAATTCTCAGACGCCTCGTCTTCCCGAGGCTCGTCGGGATTGTACCTAACCCAGCCGTTCTTTTCATCAAATTCGGCTTCAGCCTCAAGGTTGGCAATTTTCCTACCGTGAATGAAGTGCGATAGATGAATGAGCGGCATGGGTTAAGTACGGGGCCGAAGCCCCGTTTTATCAAGAAGCGCAGTGAATGATGGCGAAGTTAATTACCACAGCCTCAGACAGCGAGCCGCCCGAGATGTTACGCAGCGTGATGCTGACCGAACCCGCGCTCAATGAGTTAGCGAACACATTGTACGAACCCGGAGTAGCTTGCCCACCAGAGATAGTCAAGATCACCGCATCGTTAACGCTGATGGTCGAGTTGTTCAGAGTGAATGTAGCGTTCGTGGCAGTTGCCAGTGAAGCGTTGTTCATCGTGATGCGACCAGCAGAGGTGTTCAGCGTCACCGCCGTAGACTTGCTGGTTGCCTGAGTCACCGTACCTTGAGCAGCGGCAGAATAGCCGAGTTCTTGGCTGGCGAAGCAAGTGGTGAATTCGGGGTCGCTATACGCAACACCGACAGCTTGTGTATTCGGCATGATGTTTCCTTAAAGGAAAGAAAGGGCCGAAGCCCCTTCTTTTAGGCCATTTTGTAAACCGTGTAAGCGCCTTCGGCGGTCTTGCGGAACCGGAACAGGGCAGACGAGGTGACAGCCACAGCAACAAAAGCGTTGCCACCATCGGTGATGCCGGTGGCGGTTGCCAGAGTGACGGTGCCAGACGAGGTGCCGGTATTGACAATGCTCAAGTCGAAGGTGCTACCAACGGTTGCGTTGGGAACAGCAGCATCGATCAGAGCAGCGGTAGGCAGCGTGTAGGTGGCAGCAGAAGTGCTGGGGTTTGCAACCAGCATCTGATTGACCACTTGAGCGGCGGTCAGGGTAGCCGTAGCGGTTGCGGTCTGGGGTGCAGCCATTGCACTCAGAATTGTTTCCGAACGGTTGCCCGCGCCAACTTGATAACCACCAGCGCCATTAGGGAGAGCCATGATAATTCCTTTCAAATGAGATAGAAGAAGGGGCCGAAGCCCCATTCAGATTAGCCCCAGATACGGCAAGCCATCTGCGGACGGATGGTGCTGAAGCCGTAAAGCACATCGACCCGGCAAGGCATACGGTCGTTGTTGATGTCGTACTGACGAACAACGCGCAGGCTGATGCCGTTATGCACAGAGCGAGCGGCCATGTCCACACCTTGCGGCAGGAGCAGGTCGGCGGTGGCGAAGGTGATCGCGTCCTTGTGGTACACGAGGTTCTGAGCGTACTGGCTGTTAGCAGCGCCCAAGAAGGTCACGGTCTTGCCAGACACCGGCAGAGCGGTGACGGTAGCCAGAGCAGTCGCCGACGAGTAGATCGGGGCAACGGTGACAGTCCAGTCGCCAGCAACGGCGGTGGCATCAGCCAGAGCGACGAACTGGAACAGCGAACCAGTGGACTCGCGGGTCTGCGGGTTCACAGCGTAGCAGTCAGCCACGGTGAACACATCACCAGCCTTGATGGTGGTGGTCACAGAGCCTTGCGTCAGCACGATGGACGAAGCGCCTTCGCTGGTGATCGTGGTCTTCACGGTCGTGGAAGCCGAAGCATCACGGGTGCCGGTGGTGTGAACCTTGATCGACTGGCTCATGTTGACTTCGTCGAAGCCCAACACGCCGGTGCCCATCATGCCGTTCTTGAACTGGCGGCTGACGGTGTCCGTCGGGTTGAACAGACCCTTCATGCCTTCGACCAGCGCGGCGTTAGCAGCGGGGTTGACGGTGGCATAACGCGGGGTCATCACAGCGGCGTTTTCGTTGAGCTTCTGCTGGGCTTGCAGCAGCACGAGCGAGGTGGCCGGGGTGGTGCCGGGGGTGCCGACAGAGTTACCGATCGTCTTGTAAGCGTTGGCAACATCAGCGTCCACGCTGGAGGCAAGCTGGCTGATACGAGGCTTAAGCACACGCTCTGCGAAGTCGTCCAACTGCATGGTCAATTCGGCAGAGGTGAAGTTCACGCCGATGTGCTTTTGCGTAGCGACAGACAGGGTGGTGAACTGTTCGTTGTCGTCCTGAACTTGCAGGGCGGCACCGTCGGTCACCAGAGCGCGGTCGGGCAGACGAATACGCAGGGTGGAACCAATCTTGGCACCTTCAACAGCGAAGCTGTCGTCGTACTGACGGTTCACATTGCGGGTGATAACAAGGTTGTTCTCCAGAATTTCCAGAGCCTTGCGGGTAATCATGTCGATCGTAAGAATACTGTTAGCCATCACGAGTCCTTTCGGTAATTAGCGGTTTGCCTGCGCTTGCAATTTTCTTATCTGTCGTGCCCTTTCGGCCTCAATCCACTGCGAGTCCGTCATGGTCTTGATAGACCGAGGATCCGTCGTGTCATAAGCCGGTGAACCAGAGGTTCGGGCGGTAACAGGTTTGATAGGTGCTGGCGCTGACGATGTTGGTTTGGTGACCGGGTTGCTGCCAAGTTTGGCCTCAATTTTCCCGATTTCCCGCGCTTGCAAAAGTGGCGACATCCGAGAAATGCGATCAGCTTCTTTAGGGTTTGTACCAAGCCAATAGGCTAGGTCTGGCCCTAAGTCAGACGCCTTGATTGTCTCAGCCATCGCGTCCGTGATTCGCAGATTCGGGTTGTAGGCGACTTGTTCAAAGTCGTCATACTTGCTCCGAGCCTCTTCCTCACGATCAGCGTAGGCGTTTTCAATCTCGGCCCGCTGCTTACTGGCTTCTTGGTGCTTTACAATTTTTTCAGCCTCGGCGCGTATAAATTCGGCATACGCTTGAGGGTTGTCAAACTGGTCAGCAGTCGGAATTTCAGTAGGCACAGCGGGCATAGGTGCCTGCTTTGCTTGCTGCTCGCGTTCCCATTTGCGCTGCTCTCTAGCAAGGCGCTTGCCTATCATTGCGTCGATTTCAGCCTGCGTATATGTTTTTTCCGCAGGTTTGTCCTCGGCGACAACTTCAGCTACTTCCGGCGCGGTTTCTACAGCTTGGGGAGTGGCCGTCACTTCCGGGGCTGGCGCGGAGTCAACTTCCGCTAGGGTTTGGACTTCTTCAGTCATTTTTACTCGTAAGAGTGCCCGGTGAGCCTCGCCGGTACGGTTTTGGAAATCTTACATCAAGCCGTCAAAGATGCAACTTTATCTTGGAACGCCTTGATTCGGTCTTGCAAAGCCTGCTCGTTTGCTTGCAAAGCGGCTTCACGCGCATTGAGTTGGGCTTCCTGCTGGCGCAGGTTTTCACCTTGGCCCGCTAGGACAGCTTCGGTGATCGAAACATTCTTTTCCCGAACAAACAGGGCAGCGTTCTTCTCATCAACCTCGGCGCTAAAAGCGAGCACCTTTTGATCGAACTCGTCCAGTTTGGCTTGAGCGGCAACGGTCTTGGCCTTGGCGTCATCCAGCATGACTTGGGCGCTGGCTTTAGCCTCTTCCAGTGTAATTTTGGCGGCAGCACGATCGGCAATAGCCTCGTCCACGGCGCTCAGAGCACCTTGGCGCTTTGCTAGTTCGGCTTTGGTTTCGAGGAGGGTCTTCAGTTCACCGGGGAACTGAGTCGTGATGTACTCAATCAGCTTGGCAGAATCAACGCCGCTACCCGTGTCAATAATGTCCATGTCAACCCCTTAAGCGTAGTAGCTGATGTTGATCTTGGCACTGGCGGTTTGCTCAATGAACTGGATTTTTGTGAGATCACCGTCGTATTGAAGCGTTCCACCGGACGCCAAAGGCATACCGACCGTAGCGGTGGGGGCAATCCCATCGTCACGCCACCGTACAGCTTGACCCTCTGCCGTGATGAGGGCAAGAGAGGGTTTGCAAGCCAGACCGTTGAGGTCGGTTTGCGGAACAGTCAGACTCGTCGCGGAACTGAGCGAGGTGATCTGCTGATAACCCAAACGGGTCGTAATTGCCTTAAGCGTAAGCGCCATTTTAGGATCCTTCTTCGGTGAATGACCGCAACCTGATTATTGACCTGCCAGAACCCACGGTCAAGGTGCCGACATAGATTCCACCCGGGCCGTATTGTACGCCTTCGCGCACATCTGCTGGGTCGGGATACAAACTGATGTGGTTGCTGACCCCGACAATAGCCGATCCGGGGCCAACAAGGGTGCCAGTGGTGTAATGCGTCAAGATTCTAGAAGCGACACCATTGATTGCGGCACCGGAACCGAGAAGAGCGCCGGATGCCGTGAAATAATGGATTCGACTAGCAACACCGGATAGGGTTGCACCCTGCCCAAACAGCGAGCCGGTAGCGCCAAAAGTGCGAAACCGGGTAGCAGAACCCGCAATTGTTGAACCCTGCCCAATTAAGGCGCCACCAGCAACAAACGCACGAAACCGGGCACTGGAGCCAACAATCGCCGCACCTTGGGCGTTTAGCGATCCGCTGGAGGCAAAAACACGAAACCGGGTAGCCAAACCGTTAATAATCGTGCCTTGACCGTTTAGTGTGCCGGTAGCAGCATGATTTACAACAGTTACCACACCGTTGATGTAGCTGACGCTCAGGTAGTCAATGCCGCCGCCAGCAGTAAAGGTCAATCCCGTATTGTTGCCTCCGTCGGTGGAATTGGCACCCATGTACCAAGTCGCTGGTTTTTTAAGCGTTGCCTGCGATGCTGCGCTAGCCCCTAGCGTGAGCAAATTACCAGCCGTTCCGTTTAGGTTGAAGGCTGAGAATTCATTGGTAGTGCCGCTGGTGAACCTCACCGTACCAATAACGGTATTGGTGATGTCGGAGAACTTATTAGAGCCAGTGACTGTCAGCGTGCCAGTGCCACCTTGATTTAGCGTCGGGTAGGTCTGGATGCCGCCGCCAGCAAATGTTTTGGCGCTGGCGCTGGTGAGACTGATGGTGCCCGTTCCAGTAACAGTGAGGTTGGTCGATGTTGAAGCATCCCACGCCCCCGTGGTGCCAGCAATTGACCAAGTACCAGAACCAATGGCAATCGTTCTAGTGCCGGTGCCCGATGCGGCTACCCCAGCCGCAGCGCCAGACAAAGTGGCATTGAATGTGGCTGCATCAAATGTCCCTTTTGTTAGAGTCAATACGCCAGCCAAAGATTGGCTGGCGGCAAACGCATCCTGTAGCGTAACCGATCCGCCGGGGGTGTCAATGGTAAACGCTTGCGTAAAGGTTTTGCCTGCGCTGGTAATTGTCTGACTACCTCGCCCACAAAAAGTTATTACAGATGTGCCCGACAAAGTTATGCCAGTGCCATTGATCCAGTTTCCATAAATCGTCAGGGTGCCAGTTGTCGTTGCCAGCGTCATTGTGTTTGTCGTGCGTAACGACATATCAATGGTGCCGATGTTGTAGTTGCTGGGTACGGTGATGGTAGAGCCTGAAGCCGGGTATGTTGCGGCGGGGAACACGGCTGTATCTTGCGCCAAGGGGAAAGCCGTATTATCTAAAGCTCCACCGCTAGTCAAAGACCAAGAACCTGCCCCCGCAGTACCCCAGTTGACACTACTCGTTGATCGAAAATAGACTGTTTTTGCGGCAGGGAATGTAATGCCGCTATTCCCTTTGCAATCACCGGCCCGTGTAACCGACAAGGGCGCAGCCGATCCCGTGATGGCAATGTCCCTGAAATCATAGTCGGCGGCTCCCGCCGTCAGAGTTGTCACTGCCAGAGTGCGCTGGGTTCCAATCGTGTCCGATTGAAGCATGGTTCGGTACGCAGCAGCCGTCCCCGCGTTCAAGGTCAGCGTGGAGATTGTCTGGTTGTCAGAAAAGGTAGCCCTATTGACACCCGTATTAGTGCGGCCAACAAACGACAAAGTGTTAAATGTGTTTGCGCCAGTAATTGTTATCGTGACCGCCTGACCGGTGAGTGTAAAAGCGACATTGTTGAAAGTTAGCCCGCCAGAAGCAATTCCAGTTGTAACCCCAGAGAGGTTAATCTGCGAACTACCGGCGCTCCATGTAAGGCCAGTAGTTGTTCCCAAATTTAGCGCGGTAGTGATGTTGATAGAAATAGTGACCGTGCTTGAGCCCAACGAGATAGATCGCGTGTTTGAATTGCTAGAAATAAATCCCGATGTGGTGATGTTATAGTTGCCGCTATCAAATGAACCGTTTGTAATGTTCAATGTTTGCGTCAGCGTCAGCGCACTACCCAGCGTCCAACCACCACCAACACCGTTAAAAGTCACCGGGCAGGATAGGGTAACGCCGTTAGTGGTGATTGTTTGCCCCGTGGTGGTGGCATTGAATGTGGTGGTTCGCGTTGCACCAATGTTCCATACAGTGGCTGCGGCAAGCGACATAGAGCCGCTAATCGTGGGGCCGGTGGTAACGCCAGAAAAGGTAACAGTGCCAGCAGAAACAGTGATGTTGCGGCACAGACCAGCGGTAACGGTGACGGTGTAGGTGCCAGCTTGATCAAAAAATATGTCGTCTGCTGCTGTTGGGGCAGACGCACCACTCGCCCCACCGGATGACGCAGACCAGTTAGTGGTACTGGTCGTGTTCCAAGTGCCCGCGCCTCCGACCCAATAGCGATCAGCCATCCACAGGCTCCTGCGGCGCGTTCAGGATAGCAAGCCAGTTATCCAAGCGTTCTTGCTTGAGCGCCTCAATCTGGGCATTGCTTAGGCCGTGATCGTCTGGCAAATGCAAAGCATCGGCAAATTTGCCGTACTGGGAGTCAAACTCGAAGTCGATCTTGACCATGACTTACGCCGTCAGCGCAGTGTAGGTCAGGGAACTGCAAGAAACAGTGTCGCCAGCGGCAACCGTGAGGCCGTTGGTCATGTTGATGTCTGAGCCCGACGCAGCCACAGCGCAGTGAATCACGATGGTGCCGCCAGAAGTTTGCAGCGTTGCAAACGCCACAGGCGAGGCGTTACCCGTTGCGTTGGTGTCGCTGGTGATAGCGTTAGCTGTGGCAGTACCGCTAGACGATGCGCCAAACGCCGTCGCAGACAGCGGCAAAGTGGCAACAGCGGTGCCGGGTGATGCCACCGAAGACGGGGATGTGCGGAACACCAGATTGCCGCTGGTGCTAATTAGCGCCGTGACAGCGTCAGTCGCCGCGTTCCGTGCTGCTGTGCTGTGAGTCACTGCCATTTTGAAGCTCCTTCAGTTTATTTTCGTCGAGGTAGCCAACCAGTTCGTACTGCTCGACTTTTCCAGTGTCGGCGCGTTTTACCTCGACAGAAAAACGCAACTCACCCATCTGCCCACTTAAGTTAATCATGCCAGAAACTTGAGTTTGTAGAGGGTTGAGAGGTACAGCCCGACGATCTCGTCGATGATGTTTTGTATCGGTGTATCCGACTTTTCGCACACCGAGTAACGACCGTCCTCAATCTCTTTAAGCGAGGCTTCAAGAAACTCGGTAATGTTGGTCGTCTTTTTGGCAGTCATTAGGCTGATGGGGCCGATGAGGGTGTGTCGCCCTTGGTACGCTTCGGCAAACTTGTCGGCAAGATCAATGATCTCGTCGTAGAAGGTATTGAGTGCCATGTGCTTTGAGAAGCTGCGGGTGTTAAGATGCACAGAGTGCGCCACATCCCGCGCCAAGAACAAGGTGCCTACGAACTCGGCGGCTTTCATGCCATACCTCCCTGCTGCATCGGTTGCTGCATCTCTTGCATCGGTTGCTGCATCTCTTGCATCGGTTGCTGCATCTCTTCCATCGAGGATTCACGCATCTCAGCCGCGATGAGGTTGTTGCTCTCCAGCGCGGCAGCAACTACACCCATCGCAATATCCTGAATCTGTTGCTCGCTCATGCCAGCTTGAACAGCGGCGATGCGGCGCGTCTCAGCCTCGTAAATCTTGATCTGGTTAGCCTGCTCCTTGATCTCCAGATCGCGGGCTTCCATCGAGTTTTGCACATTGACAAGCATCTGATGCATATTCTGCATCTCGGCGTTCATGGCTTCAACCTGCTGGTTAGCAGCGGCCACCACCGGATCCTCGTCGTCAGCCATGATTTTCGGATCAATGGTCTTGGCAAACCGCTTAGACATTTCCTGAGCACCCGGCCAGTCCATGTTCTTGACGAACAAGTCACCGGCAACAGACCACAGTTGCGGGTTGCCTTGGAGCAACTGAGCCATCGCTTCCAGAGCCTCTTGACGCTTGGTAGCGTAGCCCGGGCCGGTGGAAACAACCACATCGTACTTGCCGACGCCCGGGTTGTAGATTTTGTCGATCACCTTGCCCGTCTGGTCAATGATCTTTTTCATCGCCTCAGGCTGCGCCGGGTTGATCTTGACATTGTCCACTTCGCCATCTTCGCCAATGATCCGGGCGATGCGCTCGGTGTCATAGATCTTCGGGATCAGGTCAACAAGTTGCCGAGTAATGTGGCGCACGGCACGGGCCAAGTTGTCAACATAGTGGTAGGTGCCGACATCGCTTTCTTTTTGGCGAGCCAAAATGGCTTTACCCGAGCGTTCATTGCTCGTCATGCCAAGCGAGGCGTTATACTGACCCGTAGCCGACTTGATGTCTTCGGAGGCTCCTGCTTTAGCCTGCAAAAGCCCGCTGGACGCCATCGGAGGCTGCGCCCGCTGGGGCAGCGGCAACATACTACCCTGACCATCGGTTACATCAGGGTTTACCTCTAGATACGGCCAGTTCTGCGTGTTAGCCGTCTTCCACTGAGTCTCATACCCCTCGAACTGCCCGCCGTAGCCGATAAACGGGGCTTTCGGAGCCAGAGCCAACATCTCGGCTTCCTGAGACGCCCAGTAGTTATACATCCGCTGGGCGTCTTTGGCGTTACGCACCAAACCGCTGACATACAAACGACCATCAACCTCAAACTCGTTGCCGACCACGCGCACCACGGGGATCCATTTGCCAGCCCAGTCGGACTGCTCAAGGATTTCGTAGCCGTTGATCTTGCACCACTTGACCTGCTTGATGTCCGATTCCCGGCTCTTGAGAGGCTTCAGAAACTGCATCTTGAGCATCTTGTCCTCGGGGGTGCCCTCAAACGCGGTCACATTACCCGGGTACAGGTTGAGTGTCTTACGAACGACCTCGACATAGAAATACTCGGCGATGCGGATCGTGTCCTCATTGAGCCACTGCGACAGGTTCTGGTCGCCCACGCCCAGCGTTTGCAGGGTCGTGATCGGAGCCGAGTCCGGGTACATCCGCTCGTACTCGTCGCGGGGAATGTCCTCGGTAATGAAGCACCACCGGGCGTCAGACCCGCAGGGGTCTTGAATCAGCGGATCCATGTAGACGCTGAAGCTGTTGCGAATCCGACCAATTTTGAGGTCTTGATCGAAGGTCTTGTCGTCGCAGTACTCGGTCAGAATGCGAATGTAGCCCTCGCCGTAAGCGACTTGGTTTTCGCAGGCGGTGTCGTAGGCGACATCGGCGTCGCTGATGTACTGGATGTGCCGCACCATGCCGTTGTAAATCTCAGCAACCTCGACATCACCCTTGTCGTCAGCGGGGATGACCTTACCCGAGGGGCGGTTCTGGCGCTGGTCGTTGGTGACCTGCCGGACATGCTGGGGCAGCTTATTGATGGTCAAGGTGGGCCGAGCATTGATCGTCTGGCCTTGAACCGCCCCTCGGGTCGCTAGGACATCCGCAGGCCACTGCCAGCAGTTGTCCGGGGAACCGGCGTAGAACTTGAGGTCGTCAACTTCGTCCTCACGGCTCTCGGACAGGGCAGAAATCGCCATGTCCATACGCGCCCGAGCCGTGGTCAGGATCTCTTCGGAACCGCCCTTGGACGGGTACGGGCCATTTTTTGCCACATTGGCTGCGGCTGCGATTCCGGTGACATCTTTCATGCGCTAAATACTCCGAGGATGTGTGCCTCTCGCATGACGAGGAGGTCTTCTCCTTGCCATTTTAGGTCTTGACCGATGGAATCGCCAAATAGCACCCGATCGCCCACTTTTACATCCTCTGCACCCGAGCCGACAGAGATAACGGTGCCCTCACCGGTCTGTTTTTGACGCAAAAGGACAAAAAGATCGTGTTTTTCCAGATCAGGACGGACGATAAGGCAGTCTTGAAGGGCTTGCAGGGTCATTTTTTGGGCTTGGCGGCGGGGGTTTTAGCCGCCGCTTGTCGTTTGACGGAATACGCAATAGCAACGGCTTGTTTTACGGGTTTACCCGCGTTTATTTCGGCCTTGACATTCTTGCGAAAGGCGTTTGGAGAGGCGGATTTTACGAGAGGCATTATTTGCCCTTTTTCGCCGTTTTAGCCGACTCTTTGAACGCTTTGTTAGTGGGCGCACCCGGGGAACCGGGCTTACGCATCTTTTCGCCGGATCCTTCTTTGATCCGTTCGCGTTTAGCGTGAATGTTGGCGTAGAGTCCGGGTTTAGTAGCCATGATTAGCACTTCCATCGTTTAAGTGATGCCTTGGCGCGTTCTGCGTCACCTTTGGCGTTCTTAACCACTCCCTCCATACGAGCGCAAAAACTGGCTTTGCGCCCTGCATCGGCCTTCGTCTTGGGGCTGGGGGCTGGTGCTTTGAGGTTCGATCCAGTGGCGGCGTTGTACTTTTCGCGCCCTTTAGCGGTCAAACCGGCACCTTTGCTAACGGGCAGCTTCTCACCGCGCCCAACGCTCAAGGAAACACTTTTCTTAGTAGCCATTATGACCCCATCCAAGAAGTAGCAGCGGCGCCGTTTTGCGCGTTTACGCGGGGCGTCCTGCGATCATTGTACTCCCGATGTGCAACAGGAAACGCAAATGTCGCGGCTAGGGCGTCAGCCGCATCAGGCGATGCTAGTCCACGGGCTTTCATTTCCTTTTTCCCCTCTAGAAAAATAGTCCCCGCCGAGTTGGGCTTCTTCATCGGCCCGACTAGGTCGGCCTTCAATAGCCTGTCTTGGGGCAAACTGGCCGTTTTGAGCCAATCTCGCATGGCTCCCCACATCTCAGCCCGCTTGTTACCCCACATGACGGGGTTCTTCGCTTTCCAGCCAAAGTTCACCCCGCGCACTTTGTACTTCTGCTCGGTCAGTCTGTCAAGGATCCCGTAGCCCAGTCCACCTTCGTCGATCACAGTCAGCGCGGGGCGGTACTCCTCGATGGTGTCAATGACATTACCCACGGTGGTCATGGTATCGTCGCCTTTGAACCGTTTGATCGCCACGATGTCACGCCCTTGGCGCACCACGATCACGGTCGAGTCCATGCCCCCACGAGCAGGGTCAACGCCGACCACGATAGGTGCTGACGGGTCTTTGTACTTGGGTCGCTTCATGGCGTCATCGACCAGATACGGCCCGATAAACTGGTCAGCCCCGCTCTTGGGGAAGTCCCCATAGACCTCAACCCGGGCCTCGTCGCTGTCCTCACCGTACTCCTCGATGATCTGCTGATAGATCGACTTGTCGGTGCCCTCGACTTGGCGAGCGTCGATCTTCTTCGACCGCCAAAAGTCCCGCTTCGATCCGTCCACCGCCTCGTAGAAGTACCCGGTGTTTCGACGACCGTTACTAAACGCAAGCCAGTACCGATCCAAGATGTTCTCGGTAAAGAAGCCCGCAGCCACAGACCAGATCGAATCAGGGATACCCGACGCCTCATCGAAGATCACCATCATGCCGTCCATGTTGTGCACACCGGCATAGGCGTCAGGGTTCTCCTCGCTCCACAGTTTCCCCTCAGCACCCCAGTACCGGGTGCCCTTCTTCAAATCCCTTTCAACCAACTCCGATAGCCACTGCGCGGGCTGCAAACTCGTGGCCGTGGGCTCCCACCAGTGCGCGTTCAAACTCATCGTGGCCCACTTAGTCAACTCACCCCAAGTCACCTTCCTAAGCTGCGCCTCGCTGTTAGCCGACACGATGACGGAGCTACCTATCCGAGTACTCAGCATCCACAAGATGAGCCACGACACCAGTGCGGATTTCCCCACACCCCGGCCAGACGACACAGCCTGCCGCATCGCATCGATCAGCGCCTCTTGCGACAACTTGTCTCGATTCTCACGGATGAAGTCCCGGATGTCCCGAAGAGTCTCTCTTTGCCACTTACGCGGCCCTTTGAATCGTTCGAGGGGAGTACTCGGTTGACCCCACGGGAAACAGAACAATACAAACGCCTCTGGGTCGTCTTTAATCTGAGGCGACCACAACTGCGTCATCAGCAGTTGCTCCTCTTCTGCGCTATATCTGAGTTTCTGCATCAGTTCTCCAGCCGAGGTGTCACATCCTCGACCAGTTCGAGTGTGCGCTCGTTAGCCGCAGCCAACGCTCCCAAAATACTAATCTGCCCACCCAGTTCAATCTGGGTCGATTGGCCGTAGGTCTTACGATTGTCCGCAGCCATTAGCCACTTGTAGGCATCGACGATCAGCTTGGATCGCGCCACATCCTCGAACGAGTCTTCTGCGGTGGCGTGTTCGATGACCTTACCCGCCCACGCTTCGGTGCGGATCTCTTTGGCCTCTTTGTACATCTCGTTGCGCGTGGGGTCTTTTTTGACCCACCGGGTAAACGCTCCGAGGTCAATCCCGTAGGGTACTTCTTTGACCGCGCTGGTCAGCGTGTAGCCCGATGCAATCAGGTCAATTACGCGAGGGAAGACAGTCTCAAACTGTTGGAACACAAGCGCCTTAGCCTCCCGAGAGGGCTTGATTGGCGCGGGATCACCGGCAGTGAGCCAGTCTGGCAGTGTGACATCTGCGCCTACGGATTGTTCGATTGAATTGCCCATAGTGGCACTGATCCTAGCACAACTGGCGGGCTGGTGGGAGGGATGTGTCATTGACCCGCTGGGTAATTGTTTATTTCTCAATCTAAAAAAATTAAAAAATGGTTCGTGGGGCCACCAGCGCCACAACCTTGTCGCGCCGGCCCTACCCCTCCCCCCATCAGCCAGCGACCCCGATGAATCGTGGTGCGGCGCAACAATTGTGCAGTGCAGCACGCGTACCCACTGGGTGATGGTGCAGTGCAGCACGCGTACCCGCCGGGTCATGCTGCGGTGCAGCGGAAAGCTCGCCGCAACCATGATGCGGTGCAGCAAAACCCTCTGGGTACTATGGGATTCAGGGACCATCGGGCCGGATCAATGGGTGCCGGGGGCAGTGCACCCTCTGGGTACTCGGGAACCCACTGGGTGACTGGTGAGGCACCCTCTGGGTACTCGGGAACCCAGTGGAGGCGCTCCAGTGGGTTTTGCGGGGCGAGTGTGACAAGTGGCTTCCGCGGAACTTAGCCTTGGATGGACGACTTTTTGAAAAGTACTTTTTTTCAGGAATCCCAAAACCCTACCCCTCTCGGCTAGTGCACTTGTCACACCCCCGAGCCTTTAAAACCCTCTGGGTTGCGTTTTCAGGGGTTCAAGCACCTACCCCCTTACCCCGCTTGCGATCGTCGATCCTACGCGGTTTCGGGAACTTTGGTACTACGCATATAGAACCCGTCGAATATGACGATTCTGTCTATTGATTTTGCAAGTAATCGTTGACCCAGTGGGTTGAAGTGTGTTTATAATGGCGCACTGCCCCGGCAGAACCCTGTAACCCGTAACCCACTGGAGCCCACTATGAACTACGCTAAATCTATCCCCGAATCCGCCCCCGTCAATGTCTTGCAAAATCGTGCTGCCCAATATGCTGAATTTGCCCGTAGGTGGCAAGAATTGGCAAGCAGTGACCACCACCTAGACCTCGCTCGCACATACCAGCAGTTGGCGAGGTACTGGTACACACTGGCCCGCTCCGCAGCCTGATCCACCTAGCCCGGGGGCAACCCCGGGCACTCACCCTGTAACCCTCACCCACTGGAGCCCACAATGTCCAAAGCCACCACCATCATCAGCGGATACCTCATCGAACTCGACACCGACGGTGACAGCACCGATTGCTACATCAGCTATAACGATCACGGCACCTTCTACACCGCTTCGCTGGCAGCAGCCGATGCAACCGGGATGCTTGAGGATCGCAATGGTCGCGAGCGGCGCATCCCCGCCTCGACTATTGATCGAATCACCGATTGGGCTGTAGCGTACGGCTACTGATCCACCCAGCCCCGCGCAAGCGGGGCATCATTCAACCCACTGGAGCCATTGTGAAGTTCTACATCATCGAAACCGAGTTCGGCGAAACCATCGGCTGCGAGTTGACTCGCAAGGCCGCACACGATTACGCGCAGTCCCGTGGCTTTGCGCGATGTGAATACCAGATTACCGTCAGTGACTGCCCGGTCAACGCTGACACCGTTCGCAGGCTGCTGGGCAATCTCGGCGGCTATGCCATCTCTTAACCCTTCACCTACTGGAGCCCACTATGTCCAAGCATCGCCTGCATTACCTCGATTTGCGCCCTGAACCCCTAGAGCGTCCCAAGCGCGAGCCCAGCCTGTTAGAACTCATCTGCTATGTCGTCGCAGGCTCTGGCACCCTGTACCTCGGGCTTGTGTTTGCCCTGTCCCTGTAACCCGTAACCCGTAATCAACCCACTGGAGAAAATGTAATGAAGATGACCCGTGAGCACTTCGATCAATTGGCAACCATATTGCGCCCGCACGATACCGAGTTCCATCGCAGTCGGTATGCGGCCGCTGGTCATTCCACGCGCCGCTATCAATGGGATTTAGTGCGCCATGCTGGTGCGATGTCCTTTATTTGCGATGCCTTGTATCAGTACCTGAACGACGATCACATCCAAACGGCTCTCAATCGTATTGTTAAGCCCTTGTAACCCGTAAACCCACTGGAGCACCTCACCATGCTAAACAATGAGACTATCCAAACCCTTGCAGCCACCCTCGATGTGTACCCTTTCGATGCGCGTTTTGATAACCCCACGGGTAACGCCCAGCACAACCTTGAAGGGCGCAGCCACTACGCCGACCCCGGCACCCTGCGGTATCACAAGTCGCGCATCCTATCGGCTCGCCCGGTAAACAGTGGCGCGTTTTTTCTCATCCTCGAATCGTGCGCCTTGGACTACGCCAACACCCGCAGGGGCACCCGTGCCGTTTTGTTTGACCTAAGCGGCCATCCTGTCTATCGACCCAGCTTGGACGACTGCCATCGCACCCGTGAGCAAGCAATAAAAGCATTTTGGGCATGGTTCGATCAATTCGACGAATCCGCGCACTATTTGGAAGCCATTCGCAACCGTGCCGAAAAGCTGACCCGCCAAGCGGCCACCCTGCGCCAAGTCGCAGCCACTCTCGAAGCCGAAGGGGTTGCAGCATGAAACGCCATTACGGGGAAACCAAGGCCCAGCGACAAGCCGATTGGCTTGCCAAATTTACCGAAGCGCTACTGACCCGGCACCCGCGCTTATCGGGCCGCATCGAATGGGAAGCGGCCAAGCACTATTACTTTTCCGGCTTTTCTGTCGAGGATGCCGTTTTCCAATACTGTCTCGCAAGGAACATTGAACAATGATTGACCTACAAACCCTGCCCGCTGATGAGGCGGAACGCATCGCATACGCCGAGGGATTCACGGGCACTGCGGCCCTGTTCGCCCGCATCGCTGATCTAGAGGCCGAGCGGGATCGTCTGACATACGAACTCACCCAAGCCAATGAAACCGCCGAATCCCTGCGCGATACCCTCTACTTTGCTTTGCCTTTTGTAGAGGATCACGAGGGCAGCGACATCTACAAACCCGCATACCTGAAAACCGTGCTTAATCGCATCCGGGGTGCACTAGGGGAGGATCTCATCAAGTGAACCATCCCGAATCCGATTACATCCGGGCCGGGTTCAAGTACGAATCCGCGCCCAACCTAGACCGCTCCCGGGCTGAGGCGCAGCACATTCGCGCAATGCTCATGAGTGAAACGCCCGACGATCAATCGGAGGCCCGACGACTGATCGAACAGGGCAGGCAAGAGGCACGCACCAAATGGTGACCGTTCTACTTGTTGCAGTGGCAGTGCCCATCGCAGTCGCAGTGCTCGAGAAACTGCTAGACCTCTAAACCCCATCTTTTCCACCCCCACCCGCTAGGCAGCCCCTAGCGGGCTTTTTTGACCCATTGGAACCCTACTATGCATACCCCTATCAAACCCGCTCCACGGCCCGAATTCGCAGCCCTGATGACCCGCTTGTCCCTCGACGAACCCCGGGCAGCAGCTTACCTTGGCGTACCCCTCTACACCTTTCACAAATGGGTAACCGGTGAGCGCACCCCTAATGCATCGGTGCTGCGGCTTGTGGATGTACTGGGCACCATCGAGGTGCTGGCACCCGCTCTGCACGATTCGTTTATTCCGCCGCCCACTGAGCCCAAAGTGCCTGCCAAGCGGGGGCGTAAACCTCGGGTTGTCGATTCGGTCATGCCGAAAAATCCGGAATTCTTGGCTGTCAATTGAGGAATGGAAATGGTTTTTGCTCTTGGCTTTGCCTGCGGCCTCATTGTTGGCATCACCCTCGCATGGTGCGTTGTCACTTGGCTGCACCCGATCGACATTGAAGAAACCGGCACATCACTTTTCCCTATGGGATCGAGTCATGTGAAAAAATCCACTTTGACTGAGAAAGAATTGGAAAAATGAATTGGCCGTTCCCACCCCAACCCATACCCGTTAACAACCCCACCCGTGTCCCACTGGGTCACGAAGATTATGAGGATGCACCACTATGAGCATCGAAGCAATGAAGACCGCGCTTGAGGCGCTGGAGTTTTTTGCTGACGAGTGGGGTTTTACCCACAAATCAACTTTGCCAGTACGACAAAACGCCATCGCCGCTCTCCGCGCCGCCATCGAGCAGGCCGAGAAGCAGGAGCCGGTGGCGTGGCAATGGTTGAATACAGCGCACTTCCGCAAGAGCTTGCCCGCATCCGCAGAACCGGGCGCATGGACACCCCTCTACGCCGCCCCGCCCCAGCGCCAGCCGCTGACGCAGGAGGCTGGTTTGCTTGAGCAGAACACCGAGCTAGACAAGGCTTGCGCGAAGCTGGAAGCGGTGAACGCGCAACTGTTGACGGCGTTGCAACAAATAATCGACTTGCCTGAGGACAGCCGAATTCACTACAAGGTCGCACGAAGGGCGATTGCAGCAGCGAAGGAGAAATCATGAGAAAAAGTTTGCACCTGACTACCGAGTTCTTGCCCCGCAAATGGCCCTGCTTTGCCGTGGGGTTCGTGAGCAGCGGTAACGAGTTTGTCCTGCACCTGTATCTGGTGTGCTTCCGTATTCGGTGGGGGTACTGATGAACAACGAGAAAGTAATCGCCCTACCGGCGAGCACCAACTACACCGCAGAGCAGGCGCTGCACTCCGCGCTCAAGGCTGACCTGACTGATGTGATGATCATTGGCTACGACGAGGATGGCGAACTGTTCGTGCGTTCATCCAAGATGACCCGGGCCGAAGGGCTGTTCATGGTGGAAAAGGCTAGGGAGTGGTCAATGTATGGAGGTTTGAAATGAGCGCAAAACGAGAGTATCTGTGGGCGGTGTTCGCCAGCACCCCACAAAGCCCGAAACTTGTGGAAGCGGCGCTAATTTTTTACCACGCCG
>Ga0208005_1000168_pt1 | contig 28532 bp, 8 predicted proteins | sample DEB19_08_DNA_3_FD_184530 | JGI IMG/M metagenome (GOLD analysis project Ga0208005, IMG submission 184530) | Aqueous microbial communities from the Delaware River and Bay under freshwater to marine salinity gradient to study organic matter... | ecosystem: Environmental > Aquatic > Marine > Coastal ... | reverse complement strand
AACTGTCGCCAGGATTATTGAGAAGGTTGCCAGACGCGTCAAGACGTGTAACGCGAATCGACACACCTTGAATGCTCGCGGCGTAATCTTGAGTTGCCATGTGGTTTTCTCCTTGTTGGAAATCTGCTGACGCAGTTAATCTTATACCGTCAAATCAACCCTGACAGCGAGATGAATCGACGTGTCAAAGTATACCGCGGCCGGGCGAATTGCCTTGAGCCGCATATCGTTTTGGTTTCCGGACACGTCGTACGCCTGGGCTAGACTGTCGTTTACAACGTCAACGTTGCCAAGGAAAACTTTTACCTTCCCGGTGGCGAACATCCATTTGTTGGTGTCTGACGCTGTTGCGCCAGTCGCACCGTCAGGGCCTGTTCCGGAGTACCCAGATCCGACGATGACGGGAGTTCCGCCCATCGTCTGAAGGTGCTCTTTGCCCTTGTCGTGAAAAAGCATGTTGCTGTTGCTCGAAAGTATGGCGACCATGTCTCGCGTCATGTGAATGACGCCCTGCTCGCCGCCGTCAGATGTTTGACCGATGTAGTGCTCTATAAGCGCAAGAGCTCTTTTTGCAGAAAGCGCAGTACCGCTGTTTAGAATCGTAGCGGTGCTTGCTGTAAGCGCCTTGTTGTCGTGGCTCTCTCCCTTGCGGATTGCACCGTCCCAAAGCTCAAGCTCAAGAGCGTGCTGAGAAACACCTTCAAGTTGACGCTTGATGCGCGCGATTCTGTCAAGGCCAAGAAAGCCTATTGTAGATCTAATTTCTTCGACTTCAATGAAAAATGGCTTGATCTCATCGAAGTAGTTTACCGCAGCAGCGGCGACAACATCTTCACTCGTGTTGTCTGTGTCGTCGTAATTTGAGACGTGATAGACCTCTGTCTCCCACTCTTGCGAAAAGCCGCGAACCCACTTGTCTTCCTCGTTCGAGTCATTGGGCTTAGCTACAGAAAGCAGACCGAACATCGAAGGTTGTATTTTTGGCGCTTGTATTACGCCATTCTTTGGGAAAGCCATCTATGGTTCCTTACCTGATGAAAGTTGCTTTTTATTCGTTTTGGGGGAGCCCGCACGCAGGCGAGCTCCCCCCTAACGAGTGTACTACTGGGATCAGTATTCGATCGCAGCGGCGGTGGCTCCACCGGTCGTGTCACGGAGGGCGGCAGCCACACCGTTCACGCTGATGGTGGATGTCACGACGAGCGACTCGATACCAACCTTAGCGATGCCCTCGAAGGTTTCAACGAACATCTTGTAGTCGTTGGTTCCGACGAGTGTCGAGTCGCGGATGATGCCGAGGTCCAAGGTACCACCGTCGAGGAACAGGAATGTTCCTTCGGCGAAGATGTACCATGTGAACGTGTCCGAGAACTCGTTCATCGCGGCCGAAGCGCTCTGTGCGCCAGCTACGTTGAGGTCAGGCGAGAACGTGATGCTGACTCCACGAGCAGCGAGGTAGCCCTCGATCTCGGCAGCGGCAACGTTCAGTGTGCCATCTCCAGGCATAGCAAGTGCGAGGTCGGCGATCATGGCATCACGGATCCATGTAGGCGCAATGACCTTGAGGTTCTGCGACGCGTCAAGACGGTGACGGCTACGGTACTGAGCAGCGGCACGGCCAACCTGCACGAGGAAGTCGCGAGCAACACCGATGAGGCTGGTGGTGGTCACGGCTGTCGAGCCGGATGTCAGCTTGCTAGCCAAGTACTGCTCGGCCTCACGGGCGTGCTGAATCAGAGCGAGCTCGTTGTGACGAGCGATCAATTCCGGATATGCACGTGTCATGAGGTTACCGAACTGGAGCTGCAGGGTCACGGCGTCGGTGGCAACGGTGAGCTCTGTAGCGGCAGAAACGGTGAGGCTGGTCTTGGTGTCGGTGCCGGGGCTGGTATCGGTGACGTTTGTCCACACTCCGACGGCGTTGCCGTAATCGCTGAGCACCGGGGGCTGAATGTAGCGGATACCGCCGCGGTCAGCCTGGAAGCGAGGCAGCGAGTCACGGATCGGACGAACCGTGGTGCCAAAGCCGAAGATGTCGTACTTGACCTCGAACGGCGTGCTGTGTCCACCGGACGCGACTAGCGCCTCGGGACCAGTTACGCTCTTGATCTTGACGGTGTTGGAATCCACATCTGTTGTGAGGACTCTCTCATCGGGGTAACGGGTAGTAATCGACGCAACGATGTGCTGCTCGCCGTCGCCGCCCTTGACACGGCGAAGACCGTGCAAACGCGAAGCCATGGCCTCAGCAATTTCGTTGTAGTCGCTCATCTGAGCGCCGGCTGTGTAACCAGGGATGTCAGCACCGGCGGTGATCACCGTCGGAGCAGCTTCCTTGGCTTGAGGGCGGCGGTCAGCGGGAGCCTGGACGTTGACGTCCTGGGCCCCATCTTCTGCGGCGGCGGTCATAGGTGCCTCCTGGCCTTCCTGCTCCTGTGGAGCTGTTTCTGTGATTGTGGTTAGTTCAGCCACCTCTTCGACTGCTACCGCAGCCTCTTCGACGGCTTCTGTGATCTCGACTGTTGTGGTGTCTTCGGTTGCTGAAAGTTCTGAGCCTTCCACTGTCTCGGTCGACGCTGACGACATGGCCGGCATTTCCTTCTTCTCCTCTTCGGCTTCAACAGCAGGAGCTTCGGCCGGAGCCTCTTCCTCTGCCTTTTCTGCCTCGGGAGCCATAGGCGCCTCTTCCATTTCACCCTCCTGCATCGCTGCCTGCACGCGTGTGGCGGCCTCGGCGGCGCGGGCGGCTAGCTCTTGAGCTAGTGCCTGGCGACGCTTCGACTCACCGCGCACGGTGTCGAGCATGTCAGCAAGAGTTGTCATTGCCTCAACCGTTTCCGGTGTTGGATCATTGCCTTCAACCGCCTCAAACTCCGTAACAATGGCAGTCTGAAGCTCGACGATTTGCTCGTCGGTCAGCTCTCCCATGTTATCGAGCTGTTGCTTGATTTGGTCCACTGTCCCTCCTCCGGGCCAGTCACGGTAAACAACTGTAGTTTACCTAGGGTTTCTGTCCAAGGGAGGGACTCACAAGCACGAACGCTCGGAGGCACTCACCTAGGTTTTATATTAACATACAATTATGTCAACAATCGAAGAAGAGTGCTCATTTCAGCAGACACCTCTCCTTGAGAAAAATAGTCTCCACCGGCCTTGTAGGTCCGAAGCTTCTGAGTAACCTCGTCGGCATCTTTCTTACCGATCTTCTTTTCTACTCGAGAAATCATCTCGTCCATTAGATTTTTTAGTGGGTCCGGCAGGTCACTGAACCGCATCTTCTTAGTTTCAGAACCAAACGTGTCAGATCCCGCCAACGCATTGGATATGGCAACACCGAGCAAACGTGCGGTTTCTCGTACGTTTTCTAAAGAATCAGCGTTCAAAGCCCCGGTATCTAGCCGTGTAAGAACGGACCTCAACTGCTCGGCGGCCTTAGCCGCGGCCTTTAGGCTTCCAGCCTCGTTTAGTTTTTCTATTTCTTCGGCTCTTACTAGCGACGCCTCGAGACCAGCTACCTGTAGGTTTTCCTTGATACGCGCGAGGACAGCCCTAAACTTTCCCTTAGCGTCTCGAGGCTGTGTCTTGCCAGACTCGTAGATCGTGTTCTCGCGGTCATATTCCTTAGAATATGAAACTGCTTTTGACTTTGGTTCTTCAGCCATTCTTCTTCACGACTCCGTCGGGGATCAGTGCAAATCGGCATACGCCCATCGGCTCGACAGGCATTGCGAGAATCTTGCACGACGTGCCGCCTTCATACAGAATGCAGTACTCACAGCTTATGTTCTTTTCAGCCTTGTCGTTCTCTGATGCTGGAGTGTAGCCAGCCCAGACGCCTGTATCGTCTTGGTTAAACTTGCCGTGCTTTTGAGTGATCTCGATTAGGGCCTCGGCGAGTTCTTTTTCCTCAGCTACAACAACGCCGCCCATGGCGTCGGCCGTGATCACCTCATCAGCTTGGGCTTTTGGGCTATCAGTCTCCGAAACGGACGCCTTAAGCGAGGCGACTCGAGCCTGGATACTGTCAACAACGTCGTCGTCGATCAAGCCAGCGCTCTTCCACTCGTCGGGGATGAGATCCGCCTTGCCGAGACCACGCGCACGCTTCATGATGTGACGTCGCACGAGAGCTCGCTTCGATGGCTTCGATCTGCCGTACGCTTGGATAGCGTTACGAAGATCCGACTCGTTGCGGATCGGGTACGATCCGTCTGGTAGAGCCTTACCTTCCTCCGCAAGCTTCTTACGATTCTTCATCGAGATGTACGCGAGCGACTCGTAGTCTTCTCCGTCACGGAATCTAGATGACAGTTCCTCGGCCTTCGCGGCAAGCTGCGCCTGGCGCTCTTGCTTAACGGCTTCAATCTTTGCACGTGCCTCATCAGCCTTGGCTGCAAGTACCGTCGGATCTGGGCGAACGCCTGTCTGAATCTCGAGCTGAGCGATTCTGTTGTTGAGTTCATTTAGTGGGTCACTCTTCAACTTAGCAAGTGTCATTGCACCAGCCGCAACGAGCGCGTAGACCTGCCCACTTGCGACTCTTGCGCGAGCGATCGGGAACCCAGGAACGTTTACCTGGCAGACAGCGACGAGCTCGAGGCTACCCTTGATCGGACGCCAGTCGCCCGAAGGCGCCGACGCGCGCAGCGCGCGAATCTGCTCAGGAGCAGCGCTGGGGCGCAACGCTCCAGCGACCCAGATGCCGTGAGCGTCTTCGCCGGCATGAACGTCGGCGATCGCTGAACCGGTGTCGTCGTAGTGGCGAGCAGCCTCAACGGCACTTGCCTCGAGCGATGCGTGACCGCCGGCAAGTGTCAACTGGCCGACAGGGTAATCGTTGCCGTCATCTGCGCGCACGACTCCGGTGTGGAAGTACGCATACTTGCTGCGGCTGCGCGGCGGCTTTGTCCCATAAGACATTCCGATATGGTCAACGTGCCACGCGGCGATGTGACCAAATACTCTACCGTTGTCGTCAACGGTGAGAGGAGTTGGCTTCGACAGCTTGGGGTCAGCAAACCAAGTTGCTGGCGGGACCACTGGAATTGAACTTGCGACCATTCCGCACGCAACGAGCGCCGCGGCTTCAAGATCGTCAACCTGATCGACGTATACACCGTCTGCCATCGGCTTCATTTCTTCCTCCTGCTGTTGAGAAGAGTTTGCATCTTCTTCAATGTAGATCTTGCATTCCTCAAAGGCTGGCTTAGGAACAATGGTCACGGCCATGACTCTGGCCTTGTCAACCTTGATCTTAGTACCGCCAATTTTTTCTGACTTTTTGATTTCTTCCTTAAGATCTTCCTTAAGATCTTCGATGTCTGTCTTCGCGTCGGCGGTCTCGTTCGGATCCTCCTCACTTGCCTCGAACCTATCAAGGTCGGCGGACACACCTCTGATGAAGCCGTTACGAACCATTCTTTCAACTTCGCGGCCGTATGGGCCGGTGTCGAATACTCCACGAGCGTTACCGATGCCGTCATCGGTGCGCTCCATGCTGTCGATTCTTCCAACAACAACCGAACCGTCGTGGCCGTCGGATGTCTTGATCTGCCACAGCAACGGGAGCGGCAATTCACGAACGGTGATGGCGCCGCGCTTGAATATTCTACCGTCACCTGTCTCGACTCCTTCTGGGATGACGAGAGGGATCGAGAAAGGCGACCCGCACGGTTCTGATGAAGCAGACGCGAGCGTTACACGTTCCTTAGCGTCTGCGATCTTTGCACGGTTCATTAGAGCCGCTATGACAGCATCGTACTCTGCTACGTCGTAGTCGTTTAGCGCGCTGCCGCGGATGTTTCTCTTGCCGATGTTGAACTTGCTGCCAGGCCACACGCCTGTAGCTTCCTTGTGGCGAAGAGAGCAGTACCCCTTAGCGCGCGGGCCCATGTACTTAGACAGGTGACGATAGCAACGGGTCCAGTCGCCTGGAGTGTTCCAGCGAATCTTAAGAGCGCCACGGCCGAACAGCCAGTAGTGACGAAGCTTCTCTGCCTTGCCGCGGTTTCTGTCAAGCCCGCCCTCTCCTACAGCGATTAACGACTGTTCGCTACTATCGCTAAAGGAAGTCTCTAGTTCTTCTAAAATCGCAAGAATTTCTTCGTCTGGCAACCAAGAGTTGTCGTACAGATCGTCTTGCTCTTCGTAGATGTCTTCGATACTTCTATCTAGATCTTCTGGAGTTACTACAGTTCTTGCTTTGTCTTTTTTCATTTCATCGAAGTCAAAGCCATACACAGGCTCTTCCATGATGAATTCTTCTACACCAAGATTGCGATGCTTCTTTCTGCCGCCGCGAAGAACCTTCGCGTGCGTGGCAGGCCACATGTGAATTGCCTCGTGATGTCGAAGGTTGCAGTACCCCTTAGCGCGCGGGCCCATGTACTTAGACAGGTGCCTGACGCAGCGCTTCCAGTCGCCAGGTGTGCCCCAACGAATCTTTGCGGCTCCGCGACCATAGACCCAGTATCTACGTAGCTTTTCTGCCTTGCCACGGTTACGATCGAGTCCGCCTTCAGCAACTGCAACAAGAGGATCTATATCTGAAGAATGAAGATCAGCGATGATCTTTGCGTTGCGCCCGTAGATGCCCGACGCGACGAGCCCGTCAACCTGAGCAAGAGTGTCTTTGTAGACTTCTCCAGTTAGTGCTACTACGGGCGGAGGAGTAGCTGATGTTAGGTCAGCAAGAATCTGCGGATCCTTCTCCCACTTCTTGTCGACACGCTTGAACGTCATCGGCGACGTAGAGTTACTCGCCGCGGGGACGATGCACACAAGATCCATGACCGCTCGAGGGTCGTCAGGCGACACGAGAGCGAAATACATGGGTTCAACGTCACTCGTCTCCGGCGTGATCGCTTCTCCCAGTCCTTCTGACTTTGGCTTCTCTTCTTTTTCGCTTGCCTCTGCGGCTGAAGTGATCGGCTGGTAGTAGATATTGTTTTTCTTCTTTTTAAAGAACTCCTGAAGAAGCGGGTGATCCTTCGCGCTGTCTGTGTAAAGTTCGGTGCCGGTATCCTTCTCGAGCTTCTTAAGGTAGTCCGACTTCTGGTGCTTTGGCGCGTTGTCTCCTGGAGCCTTAGCGGTCCACTGTGTCTCCGCTGGTGCAGCCTGCTGTCTTCCACGCTGTGACATCACCCAGGCTGGATAGTCCGCGACGATCTGTGTAAGATCTGCTGCTCCAAGCGCGGGAAGCCCACCAGGGATAGAAGCGTTAGGTCTGTCGATCGGAGCCCGCGGCTGAGCAAGAATGCCTGAAGTATCGAGAGGCTGTTGGTCGCTCTCCTGCTGTGGACGAATCGGCGTCGGCGCAAACGTGTCTTCGCCTTCAGTCTGGTTCGCGGGGACGTCGACCGTTGAACCGTCGTCCATTCTTACGGTCACGCTCTGCGTCTCTGGGTTGATTCTGGTGATACTGCCGCGTGCGTTTGTGTCTCCACCAACCACGACACGAGATCCAGCCTTCGAGAACTTGCCTTTCTTGTCGCGAACCTGACGTCTAGCGTTTTGCGCGCGCTCTTCGGGAGTGTATTCGGCTTCCTCTCCACCGGGCCCACTCAGCGGCTCCTCGCCGGCCGCGATCATCGCTGAGTCAACCATCACCCAGTCGATACCGTCAGCGGCCTCAGCAACGAGAGTTGCCTCATACTCATCAAGGTCGTCGATGCCAACAGCGTTGAACGGCGACTCCTGTAGGTGCGCAGATATGATCATCGCTGACTGCGGGTCGATGAAGATATGATGCTTTTCTACGGTGTCATACGGGTCGTCGAGCGACTTATCGTAGGTCATGATATCGCTGTCGATGTGACCTAGGTCGTCCCAACCTCTTCCGTCCCAGACGCCGACCTTACCGAGGGCGTCTATCATGTATAGTCTGTCGATTCCAGAGCCGTCAAGACGAACTCGCGCGACGAACTCTGGCGCTCTATCGTCGTCGTAGACTTCTGCCATGTTGAACGCGCTGGTGTCGGAGTCATAGTCTGCGCCGTAGACGTCATACTTTGTCTCGTACATTCCTTCGCCAGAAGCGTCAGCCTTTAGCGCCTTGTTCTCGCGCTCGACGATCTGGCGCGCCCATCTCCACGCGGTGTCTCCGCCCCAAAGACCCCAGGCGATTCTTCCACGAGACGGGAACCCATCTTCTCCAGGCTTGTATCCTTCAGCCTTCTTGTCTACCTCGTGGCGAGGGAAGTATTTAGCGATGTGACGAACCTTGTTGATGCCGATCTGCCCACCGTTAGCGAGAATGCGAGCGGTGTTTACGCCGACTGGAGTTCCACCGCGCTTATGCTCCTTACGCCACTCGAGTGCTCTTTTTGCTTCTTCCTGCGCGCCCTTTGGGATGGTGTAGAGGCGAGCAGCCGCGGTGATTGTCGTGATACTGATGTCGGAGAGAGCGCCGGTCGCCAGCTCGAGATGAACCTCAGAAGGTTGCACTTCTGTTCTGTCCCATGCGTAGATGTATGACAGGTCCTCAAGAGGGCCTGTCTCCTCGACCATGTTTGTCAACTTGTCAATGACGACAGCGTTTCTGCCGTCAGTGAACAGCATCGAGTTTCTTGATTCACCGTGAAGAGTTATCATTATTTTGCACCTTCACTTGATTCTACACCATCTTTAATTGGCCCACCAGTGACCCAGGCGTCGCATGTGCGGCTTGCGGCGCACTTGAAGTCGAACGCCTCACAGAACCCGAGCTCGGCCGCATCGATCGCGTCCCACGCATCCTGTTCGCCGGATCCGCCACTTTCGATTCCAGTAGCGATGCAGTTCTTCATCTTTGTCGTGATGACGAAGAAGACACAGTTCCCGCAGAGACTCTTCTTAGCTTCCTCTGGCTTAATACTCCACGACTTTGCCTTGTCTGCCCAGAAGTCCTCGTTTGGTTCCTTTGGGTTTAGCGGGCCATACCTGGCGACAGCAATCGCTCTCTTGCGGTTTTTAAGATTGATCGCGATGTCCAGCGTAGCCGGCGGGCAGCCGGCGGTGTCGTCTGCCGCGGGGGCGGTTGCGCCGCCGTCTTCAGCGGCTGCAGTAAGTGACGGCTTAAAGTTCCCGCTGTACATGACTGAGCGGTTCTTTGCCTGAAACTTGTCAAACCTTTCAATGACAGAAACGTCGCCGTAGAACTCGGTAGAGTATCTTAGATCGTCCGTTTCTTCCTCGAAGAACTTGTTGCTTACCTTGATCCAAGACCCGTTGTCACGAACAAACGTAGCCTTCTTTTCGGAGCTCGAGTAGACTAGGTACTCGGGCTCGCCTGAGTCAAGGTCTGTAATAAGGTACAGATCGTCACCGGTCTTAAGAGCCGTTGGCCACTTTTTGATGTCTGCAATTCCCATGTTCACTCGGCCTTCTTGTCCGCGCTGGGCGACGTGCTGTAGACACTGGCGTAATCAACTTTCCAGTCTCTTTTACCTGTAAGATACATAATTATATAATCATCTTGCGACATGTTAGAGTCAAGTTCAGCAAGTAATCCGGTAAGAGCGTAAAGACTGTTCTTGTCAAACGAAGACAGTTTCGCTCTTTCTAGAAGAACTGTAATCTGCTTGTGGGTGCCTGGTGTGCTCATTGTATCATCTTCTTTATCGGTCAAAAGCCGTCGTAGCTCTTAAACATTTGGCTTTCTTCTTCGGACATTTCTCTTATGACGTAGAGAACGCCTCTGCTCATGAAAAACGCTTTTTGGTCAATTTCATCGACGTACAGAGGAGTTTTCTTGTCGAGATCAAAAAACGTCGCTCCTCTTTCGTGGTTAATGAATAGCTGATCGTCCGGTGCCTCGACGACCGCGAAGGCAAAACGTCTAGTACCTTTCATTTCTCCTGAGACGTTCTCCAAAATTGCTGGTCTAGAGATCAATGAACTGTGGTCTTTAGAGCCTTCTGCTTTACTGAAGACAAATAGAGGTTCTTTGCTCATTTTTACGCACCGCCTGTGACGAAGAAATCTTGGATAGGGACACCGTACATGGTTGTAATCCCAAATCTCTTCAGTCTTGCTATGATCGCTGCCTTGACTTCCTTACTGACGACAACCCTTGTGACTCCCTCGGGACCGAGGTGGCGTTTTACCATCATCTCGTACATGTGAGGTGTTATTTCTGAGACGACGTTGTCGTGGCCGTCTCTTCTTCCGAACCTGTCGTATCTGTTGGCAAAGACCTCACCTCGTCTGAAGATGTTCTTTGCGCTAAATTCAAGGTATACTTGCCTCTGTGCTATACCGTAGGCCGGCGCCTCTCCAGGGCCTAGATACACGTAATCTGCGCCTCCACTGTTCATGTCAGAGCTCGATGACATGCCTTCTACCTGTTTTCCAGATCTAAATCTCTCAAGTGTTGACTGTAGCCCTGCAACTATGCTTCCGTCCTCAGATCCAAGAAGTAGATTGATTACCTTTTCAGCGGTCTCTTCTGGCGTATTGGTGTCTGTAAAGACGCTGTGGTGAAAAGCGTCTACACCCGTCTCGTCCATGAATAGCTCTACAGCTTCGTCTGATAACCGCATCTCAACAAGACCATTTTCTCCCACGAAGATCTCGATGTCGTCTGCGGTGACGCCGTAATGAGTTTCTAAAGCCTCAAGAATCATTTCTCTGGCCTTACCAGAGGCGTTCTTCTTTGCATCGACAAACTCATAATCTTTTCCAAGATAGCTTTGTAGTGCGGCTCTGTCCAGTGAAGTTAAACGTTTGTCCCTAAGAAAGCCGCCAAAAATCGAGATCAATCTGTTCTCAGCAAGAGCTCGTATATCCTGCTTTCTTGCGGGTCGCGGATCGGTGACACCGGCGATCATGAGAGCGTCTCTAATGTCACTTTCCGACGGGTCTAGAGAACTAAACGTCACGTCAACAGCTCCATTTATTGCAAGAAAGTAGTTGTCGACTCCTGTTTTAGCGGTGATCGTAAACCTTCCGTCCGGGTCGGTGTACGTAAACGTCTTGACAGCGTCTGGGCCGTAAGAACCCAGTACCGCTTCTTGGTCGTCAACGTTAACATACATGTATCCTCCGGGTCCAAGAGTCGCGCGATCAATCTGCGCGCCGGAAGAGATCGACCAGTTGCCAGAAGAGTCGGTTGAGACGCGCTCGACCAAGCCGTCCATCGCCCATGAAGTTAGTTTGTACCGCATTGCCGCAACTGCACTGTCTACGTCGTCGAGAGAGATGTCTCCGCTTGGTAGTCCCTCATTGGTCCCTTCTCTAGACACCCATACAGGTTTAGAGCCGTAGCTTCGCGAAACTATCCACGAGAATTTTCCGCTATACAAGGCTTTTTTGTAGAACGTGACGATGCCGTCCTCGACGTCAGGGCCGTCGACGAGCGAGTCTTCCTTAGATCGTTTTGTTCTTGTGACAGACCGAAGCGCTTCAAGTATCGGCTTAACGTTCTTAAAGTCGGACTCTCCGTAGGACAGCGGTGCGGTGTCGATAAAGCGCGGCACTCCAACTCTGCTGATCTCGTCTCTTGGGTACGTTGAAAGCTTTTTGACGATCTCTTCTGGAGTGGCACGAAGAGCTTCATGAAGATCATTGTCGTAGTCTGGCTTTCCTTCGCTAAGAACCTCAAAGACCTGGTACTTCAAAAAGTCGTCTGCCCTATCTTCGTCTTCTACGCCAAATGCTTCAAAATCTGCATTAAGAATCGAGTCATATATCTGATCTATAGATTCTTTAAGACTATTTTTATTAGGGAGCCCATCACCGTGTGTGTCTAGACCAACTCGTATTCCACGCAGATATAGCACTGCTTCGTCGAGCATTCCTAGACTAAGAAGAGTCGCGACTTCGGCTCTTAGTTCTGCGTCGTCTAGCTTTGCTACATGATTAAAAATCATGGCCGCGGTCGCTTCGCCGGTGCCCATGTCAAACCCGGCCTTCATACGTCTCTTCACGGACTCAATGTCAACCGTTTTTGTTTTGTCTGATCCGCCGTCTCTGCCTTTTATATAAAACGCAAAGACTTTAGCTGGGCTAGTGTAGCCAGTTGACTTCAGCATCGGGTGCAGCGGTAGATTCATGTTGTATGGTCTGCTCTGCGGTGATACCTCGTAGCCTGCGCTTCCGATCTTTTCACCGCGCCCACGGAGTTGAACGTTTGACCCGGCCTCAAATGCTTCACTCTCCGTGACGTTAAATCTTTCCATAAGATACTCGCGTCTTTTCTTTAACGTTGACGCTACAAACTTTGCGGTATCTGGGTCACTAATAGTAGTTGACACCAGTGAGTCTATCTGCTCGGGCGTAATTCTTGCTACACGCATTACGCTGTTTCGTATCTGCTCGTCGGTCATATCGGCGAACAGCGCCGCAGACTGTGCGTTCACGCCGCGGTCTCGAAGCGAGTCAATCTCGGAGACTACGTCGCCGAAAGCGTCTCCCTTAGGTTCGCCCTGAGCGCGAAACATCAACGCTCCACCGGGGTCAACGCGCACCGGGCGACCGTCTTCTCCGATGATCATGTTGTCAAACGTCAAACCGGCAACGTCCCAGTTCGAGAGCCACGCGTCGACAGCAAATCCATCGCGTATTTCGTCAAGAACTTTTGCATCTCCAGAGTTTATAGCGTCTCGTAGTGTCTTTCCACTGGGGTCACTTTTAATGATCGGAGAATACGTCGCTATTCTTCCGTCTTTTTCGGCAACGCTGACAGATATAGATCTAATCCCAGCTAGGCCGTACAGATCTGAAGCGAGAGACTCGTTTTGGGCGTGCGTCTCAGATTTAGACATCTTGACGTAGTACTTGGCTCCAACCTCGTCCTCGTATGTTCCGCCTTCGTTCGATCCTGCCTGACTACCGATCATCTTCCATGACGAAATGTCTGTTGACATGCCGATCGCGGCGTTCAGGCTCAGTCCAGTCACGCCTTGCATTGATTGGCCAGAATACGTAAAATTAAGAGAGTTTGTTGTCTTTGAAAACACGACGTTGCCCGTCGCGACCTGATCAAAGTTCATTTCTGACACGTCGCACTCTATAAACTCAGAGTCTAGGAGACTTGGTTTTACAAACGTAGAACTTCTAAGATTGCTTAAGACAAAGTCGGTGTTTTGAATGATCCCACTCTCGAACCGAGAGGCGGACATGTCGCATTCTTTAAAGGTTGCGCCGTCTATATTCACCTGGTAGGTGCCGAATCCTTGCATGCTGCAGCGTTTGAAGTACGTCGATTTTACCGTCGTATACGCCCCGAGATTAGTGAAATTAAGTTTGCATTCATCGAAAGTAACGTCGTTTAGACTAGTAGAGTCGAACTTGCATAGCTGAAGCGAGCTTTTTGTGAATACAGCTCCTTTAATTTTAGTGTCGGAGAAGAGAGCGGAGTCAAATACAGCTTCAACAGCTCTGACATCGTCTAGCGTTGCATTCGTTAGATTGGCGTGTTTCAGTACCGCTCTATCTAAGGTCGCGCCGCTAAGCTCTGCGTTCATGAGTCTCGTGCTATTTAACATGGCGTCGCTAAGATTGACACCTTTAAGATTCATACCAGAAAGATCCATGCCTGAAAGCATCGCGCCTGAAAGATCGGCGCCTGGGACTATCTCCTCAAGCGGAGGCACGGCTCCCTTCCATCTCGTGTTGTTTAGAACGTTTTCTGACACCGGCTCACCGGTAACGGTGTCCGTGGGGACGTCGGGATCGACCAGCGGCGGGCCCGACAGCGGATTGTACTTCTTCTTCTCCGGTTCTTGTTTTTTCGTCTCTTTCTTTGGAGTAAATCTCTTAGAGTAAGAAACACCGGAACCTCCGTCAGACGTATCGTCGCGCGTTCCTTTCATGTACGCGTGATGCGCGAACCACGAGTCGGCACCAGGCCAGCGAACAAGATCGCCGGCAACATGTCTGAACGGATCGTCAAAGCTCTCTTGGCTTGCCTTGTTCACTAGCGCCTCAAGATCGTCGACCTGAGAGTCACTATCAAAGTACGGAGTCCCAAACGAGTCTGTGCGCTCGGTCCCCGAGCGCCACGCCTCGATAGCGTCTCGAGCGCCCTGAATGTGAGTCAGTCTATCGTCCTCTGTCTCCCAGTCAAAACCGTTGCGACCCCAGTGGGTCGCGCCGATCATCGTATCGTCCTTCGCGGTCTTTTTCACCTTCGACGAACCGAGCAGATTGACCTCGTCTACACCCGCTTCGCGATACAGAATCTCTGATCTTGCGTTGAAAACGGAGCCGATGCCCCGTGACTGATGCTCTGGCCGAAGAGAGAGAATATCGTGCTTTACGACAAGATCGCCATTTGTCTTCATAAACATAGATCGACCAAAAGTGCCGACCGTTTCGCCTGTCTCGGTGTCTACGAAGTTCCCACTAAAATATAGTTGATGCTCTGTGTCTCCACCAAAAAAACCTGAAGTGTCTATATCTGCAGAAAACCAACCGGCGCCGTCTTCTGGCATCTCTTCAAGTTCAATGCGTAGATCTTTGCCGTTTTTATCTTTGAAAACGGCCTTATCGAACGACTCAAGGAGATTCTGTCTAATCTTTGCAGCGCGCTCTTCCTTTGTGGCTACGCCAGGATTTCGCATGACGTCGCCGATCGACTTGAACGCGTCTCTCTGCTCATTGGTCAATGACTGTGCCGCAGACAGCGCCGTGTCTATGCCTGCTGTTTCTGACTTGGCTGGGCTCACCGGCTTAATAGGCTTCTTTTCGCCCTGAATAAACTTAAGAGCTTCCTTAGCGTCCGCCTCTGCGCTTTCAAGGTCGGCCGCGATCAGCGACTGAACCTGGGCCCAGCTCTTAACCTCTTCAGTGCCCGTGCCAAAGACCTGATCTCCTCTGTCTTCCCAGCCATCTGGCTCGCCGTCGTCTGCAGTGTAGAAGTTCGGTCTATATACCTGCCACGCAGTCGAGTTAAAACCAAACGGATCGGAGTCGTCTTCTTCTGGCGGCACGTAGACAAAGTACCCGTCCTTAGACCTGAATACCTTGTGAGGGTGCTTTCCTTGCTCTATCTCTTCCCAGTCTGTCGGTGTATCGATGATCTTGACGTCTGCCGCGTCGACAAACGAGTCTTCCTTCTCAAAGTCAACCTGGTCAAGATCAACGTTCGGCGCGTCTTTAAACGCCTCGTCGCTAAGAATCGCCTTGGCCGCAGTGCCTTTTACGGAAGGAAATACGTAGATGCCCTTTGGTAGACCGCCCATCGGGTTGTCGACCTGAACCTCGATGTCGCCGTCTCCTGACGACCCGACTACCTTCCCTGAGACCGCAGAAAATGACCCGTCAAGCCCGCGAATAGACACAGTAAATCCGCCGCCCATTTCAGCAAATCGGCCGCGTCTGTCGCGACGCTGAACTTTCGCTCGAGCCCTACGCGCGGCCTCCGAGTTGCCTCCTAAGAACGATAAAACACCCGCTACAAGCGCTTCTCGATCATCCTCCGAATCGTCGGCGTCGCCGTCGCCGTCTTCAGGAGTGTATATCGCACGCTCGGAGTCTGTAAGCGGGCGAATACGGTAAAAAATGCCGTTGCTTGAGAAGTACGCCTCACCTGTTCCAGAGCTGTATTTCAATGATTTACCGTTGTCAAGACTGTACGACATGAAACGATCAACGGCGACGATCTCGACTACTGGGCGCTGGCCCTTGCTAAGTTGCTCCGGCTGCGAGTAGTCAAACACTCTGTCAATTATCCTGGTAGAGATGACGATGCCATTATCGTGAATGGCGTCAAGAGCTACCTTGCTGTTATACAGGTCGTACTGCGATAGCCTGTTCTTTGCCATGTTCTTATCCTACCCAGAACGGATTTGTGATGTCGCCCTTGCGAACCTTACTTGTGGTTTTTGCAGATCCGCCGGTTGCAGAATCTCGGATTTCCGAGATCTTGTCGCCGAGTTCGGCGTAGATCGTCTGTCTCAACTGCCCTGGAATGTTTACCTTAAGCAACTCTATCAACCCAAAGAGCGCTTGCTTCTTCAGTTTAGGGTCGCTACTTCTATACTTTTTGAGAAGGTCTTGGACGACAGGCGTGTAAAACTGCTCCGCGTTGCCTATCGGGCTGTCCGCGCCGGCGCTACCGTATCGACCGTACCTTCCATAGAGCACGGCGACGTCTGATATCGAGCCGTCATCAATCATCCGTTCAAGATTTTCGATAGCAGCGGCGCTTAGAAGAACTCCTTCTTTTCTTGGTTCTCCAGGTTTTCTCTTAGGAAACGCCCAGATTTCTGTTTTTGCGCCAAGCTGCCTTGTCGCTATCAGCGTACCTGTGCCTTTTTCGATCGCTAAAACGTTGAGAGTTCGTTCCGAATAAGACGGTAGGGAATACTCCTCGAGTAGCGTCATCGTGCCGGCTTCATTGGGGATATTAAGTGCTGAGTCCAACTTAGGACCGTCTATTTTCTTATCAGACAGCGTTTGAGTGAGCTTTTTCGAGGCATCTGCCTTACTTACTAGATTGTCTCCAGGGTTCCACTCAGTTGGGTCGTCGGCGTTTCCGAACAAACGTACGAAGTCGCGAACAGGGATGCCGTTGATCTCGGTGATGCCTCTATCATGAAACTCTTTTAGTATGTAGTTTCTTAGTTCAGCACTAACGTAGATACTTTCCATCGTACTACTGTCAAGGTGGCGCTTTACCATGAGCTCGTAGCCTTCTCGTCTTATGTTTACCACCGGGTCGTTATGAACTCTTCCACCGAAATAGTCGTATTCATTGGCCCAGAAGTCAAGCCGTCTGAGCGTCTCGGCAGGGCTGTAGAACATGAACACACTGTCGTCAAGAGTAGTTATTCTATCGCTTCTAGTCGCGGTACGGTGGTCGTCGTAGCCCGTCATTGTTAGATATACATAGTCTGCTCCGCCGCTGTTCATGTCTTCGTCCGACGATGATCCCTTGTACTGAATCCCCAGATCAAAACGTTCCTGAGTAGAGAGAAGACTTACACCAAACTCATTTGCGATAACGTCGACAACGGTCGCGGCTCGTTCTTCTGACGTCATTGAGCTAAGACTAAGCGCGTGAGTAAGTCCCTGTAAATTTCTCTGATCGACGATCTTCTGTGCAACTTCCCTAGGAATTTTCATCTCTATAAGCCCATCTTTGCCGACCTGCACTACGACGTCGTCTGCGGTGACACCGAGCCTAGCTTGAATGTCATTTAAGACTTTTTGTCGCGCTGCGCCTGTCAAGTTTATGGTCGGATCTCCGACACCGCCAAACAACGAGATCAACTTGTTCTCAGCAAGAACCTTAAGATCTCTCTTTGTCATTGGCCGTGGGTCGTTGACTCCAGCTATTCTTAACGCCTCGGCGATCTCTTCATCGCTTGGGTTAAGAGACGAGAACGTGATCTCAACTTTATTGTCAACACTTTCCCACTCGTGATTGTCCTTTAGACCGACTTCAACCACAGATGTCGGGTCGCTCTTAAATACCTTCACCGTAAAGGACTTACCGTTGACTTCACCATCATACTGATACAGAATTCCAGTGATAGGCTCTTTGAGAGTGCTGTTTACGTCATCGACTCTTGCAATTCCAGTCTTTTTGTCGATATCTTTTTTCTTAATTCGTATGCGCTCTCCGCCGTTAAGTGTCCTCCACATGCTCTTGCTGCCTTCACTTAGTCGTCGCTTCTCAAGAGCGGTGGCAGCCCACGACGTCAGCTTAAACCGAGCTACAAGAACGGCAGATTCCTTGCTATAGCCTTCTTTAGTAAACGTTATTCTACCGTCCTCGACGTCATCTCCATCAACAAGCGAATCTATTATCGGGCGCGCGCTACCGGTAAGATCGTCGATGGAGCTACGAATTGACGGTACCGCATCGAAATCAGTTTCATCGTACGGTAGAGGGCTGTCGTCTACAATCTTTTCGACACCAGATCCACGGACCGCTCTCTGCTTTCTTTCTCGAATGATATCAGCAAGATCTTCAGTGTCTGTAGACGCGATCTTTACAAACGCCTTCTTGACTTTCTGGTCCCTGAGCGCTTCGACAACGTATTGAGCGAAATACCCAGTCGCTCCTGATCTTGCCATGTTCGGGTCGATGCCGTACGCAGTGCTATACGACTGATCTGAGTTGTTAACTATATTGGATAGGTTTCCGCTTCTTAAGAAATAAAGTTCGTCATTTAGCACCGCCTCGTCATTGAAATCGGCGCGATCGGCCGCTGTTTTCAGCCAGTGCATTCCTTCTTCTACGCGTCCAGCAAGAATCAAACCGTAGCCGACCGCCATGACCTTGAATACGCCTTCTGCTTCAAAAATCGCGTCGATCTCATCGCCGACAGCGTCTGGGTCGTACGGTCTGTCGAACGAGTCGAGAACCTCGTAGCTTCGAGCAGTAATTCCTCCGTCGTCAAACGAAAACAGGAAAGCGCTTCTTACGTTCTTAAACTCCGGAGTGAACTTAAATATCCCCTCGTTTTCATCGAAGTCTTCGACTTCTTCTGGAGCATCTACAGGCTCTGGCTCTACGTTTTCTTCTGCAGTCGATGGCTCCGTTCTGTACTCTTCAATTTCAGACGCATCGACTTCTTCATCGTCAAAGTACCACTGCGCGACTGCGTCAGACCTGTCGTTCGAAACCTCGACTCTGAAGACCGGTGTGCCGCCTGGCTTGTCGGTCTTCCCCGTAGGTACAACCTTCGCGTCAGGGACAGCGGCTTTAAGCTTTTCAACAGAGCTAATGTCCATCGGAAGATCATACGAGTCTACTGCGCCTGCTGCTGCCTCTGGTACGTCGGCCTCTGCTTCCTGCACTCTTTGGTTTACTACATCGGCGAGATCAGGCTTCGACTGCTCGACTACGGCGAGGCGCACTGACATAACAGTGCCATCATCCGACTGGCTCTTAGCTACAACCCTAAAGGTCGTGTTTCTATCGATAAGAAATTCCTGCTCTTCTGAGAATTCAAGTATGTCTTCGCCGTTGAGATACCCCTGCACATAGATGCCTGTTGTTCCCGCCGGGGCGTATATCTCAAGCCGAAAATAATCGCTCGGAATATCGTCCTCTGAAGACGTCGAAGTAAAGGCAGCGTCGGTGACCAAATCTCCCACCTCGTACGCTCTTATCGCTTCAACAATGTCTTCAGGCACCATTCTATAGAAAACTGCGTCCTTAGGCAGCTTAGGCGCTTTCTCCATTAGCTTATCGATTTTGTCAATTTCATCTATGACCGTACCTAGCGGTTGAGATGAGATATTTCCACTGCGAAGAAAACCGTTTATCGACGTGAAGCCAGAGCCTTGGTATGATCTAAGACCTAAAGACTCTTCTAGCCCTTGGTCAGATGTTTCGTTTGTGTCTGGGTCGACAAGAACAAATCCCTGTTCTTCGTATAGATCAGACATCACAGATTCAAAGTCCCATCCCGGAGTATCGACCTGCCAGTCCGGTTCGATGTTCGCGGCGTCGACGTCGGCCTCGTCATCTCTTGACAGATCTGGCGCGTCTTCTGTAGGTCTTGGGAATTCGACGCTTTCATCTTCGTCGGCCACCGCGAGAACAACACTATCGTAGGTATATTGCTTTTTGGGCATACCAGTGACCGGGTCGAGGACGGACAAACCACGCTCGTCTACGACGTTAGGGCCTTCAACGGTGGCAGTCTGGACAACTACAAACTTAGTCCCGGCAGGGAACGAAAAATCTAGACCTTCATACGGGTCGTGAGACTCAGAAAGACTCTTAATCAACGCTTCTTTGTCGACTGCAATATCGAGCAACGCTTGAGGTATCTCTACTGGCTTTGGCTTACCGTGAAAGACGACATCCGTGCCCGGCGCGGTCTGAAATCTGACAAGTAGAACATTTTCACCTTCAATGGCTCTTTGTACGTCTCCCCGATAGTCTCGTGAAGTTCGTATAGGCTCTTTGCTGACAAAAGTCTTACCAGGTTTCAACTTACCTATGCCAAGAAACGCGCCCGGCTCCCTAGCGATGCTGGTAACCACAAATCCGCTGACTCCAAGTTTACCAGGGTTGTTGTCTAGTTCGGAGGCCGGTTCTTCAGCCCCCGCAGGGGCGTCAGCTTTTGGGGTATCGTCTCTTTCTGACTCCTCGCCTGACCACGCCTCGGCCTCAGATCGGGCCTCCACGTTCTCTCTGAGCGCCTCCGTTGTACCAGCCGCAGGTGCACCGCCACCGTCCTCGGGAGCGACGTACGGACGGGTGCCAAGACCTCCGTCACCGTCTCCACCCTTAGCCTCCTCGAGCACCTTAAGCTGCTCGTCGAGTTTCTTAGGCTTCTTGTCTTCAGAGGTGGTACCGTTGTCGATCCACGGCGAGTTGTCGTCGCCATCGTGAATCAACGTCAGCGTCTTGTTGCTTCTTACGCTGATATGGCGTCTCGGCCCCCAGCTCTTTTCGCTGACCTTGTCTGGGTCACGGTGATCGATGTCCTGCTTGAAGTAGACGTAGCCCCAGTCGTCGCCGTCAACCTTATAGCGAAGGATCGTTCCGGCGTAGCCCCACTTGTCACGGGCACGCATACCGGGTCTGATGAACACACCTTTCTTATCGAAGCCCTGCATGTTTCCTTCAGGTGGTAGCCCCTTGCCGAGAACCTGACCACTCTTTGCCGAGCCATCGTAGAATCTTCTGGCATCTCGAGCGCCGTCGGCAAGACCGTCGTACATCTGCTTTTGCCATTTTTCGGGGAACTTCAGCCCTCGCACTCTTTCTTCAAACTCAGTAAGAGCAGCGATCGTTTCTTCGATTGAAGCCTCGCCGTTTCGCTGCTTTTCTAAGATGTCGATGAGAGCACGGATCTCCTTAGCGTACTTTCTCTCCTGCTTGTCGCCGTTTGTCTCGATCTCGTCGGCTTCTTCGTTGAGCTCGTTGATGTAGTCAGCGATCTTAGCCGCGTCGTCTGCGTCAAACGACTCGCCAGGCGCGGGCTCCTCTGTTACGATGTCGACGTCCTGATTTCTTTCATCAGACATCGATGGAGCGACAAACTCTTCTGGAGCGATCTCGCTTGGCGCCTCTGGAGTTCCAGACATGCCAGGCTCCGGATCGGGCTCTGGCGACGAGACCGATGTCTCGACCGGCCCGGGTGGCGGAGGCGGAATGATGTCGCCGGCGTCTGGCGACGGTGGCGGCGGTGGGACTTCGTCTTCTGGAGCGTTCGTCGACTCGTCAGCATCTTTAGTGAACTCGTACACCCACGCAAGCGAGCCGATGTCGAGCTCCTTCTTTGCACGGGTAACGGCGACGTAGTCCAGCTTAAGCTCTTCTGGCAGCGGTAACACCTCAATTTCTTCGCCGGTCTCCTCGTCTGTCACGAACTTCGGACCCCAGAAGTCTCCACCGATGCGAACTCTGTCCCACTCGAGGCCCTTTGCACGGTGCGCGCTCGTGACGACGACGTCGATCTTGTCTCCGCCGCCTCCACCCATTCCTTCGCGAAGCTGCTTTAGTGTCGCAAGACGGTCGTTGTCAGACTTAATGGACTTGATCCACCGCTTACGCTCCGCGTCCCACTTAAAACCGAGCTTCTTAGCGGCGTCTTTTTTATTGAATAGCTCTTTTCCGGTAAGAGAAACCGTGTCACCGACAACAACGTAGTCGACACCTTCAACGATCACGCCCTTTGAGCCTGTTCGAGCAACATCAAGCGTCAGCTCGGGGAGATCTACGCCGCCGCCCGAGCCGAGACCGTCTTCGCTGCTACTATAGATCTTAAGCTTCGATAGCATGTCATCGACGCCGTTGAATCCAATTTCGTCGATCAACTTAATGAACTTGCCAACCTTGCGTGACGCTTCTTCGTTAGCAAGAGCCTTTAGGAGCTCATCCCACGAAGAATACTCGGCAAGTTCGTCGTGAACCTTGCTTGGCTTCGGGCCTTCTCCCTTGAGATACCTTGCGGAGTCGTTGAACGACTGAAGATCGTCCTTGAAGTTCTTTGCTACACCGACGACGCGGCCGCGCTCGAACTCTGCAAAGATCTCTGTGATCGCGCCGCTGTTTGTTCTTACAAGAACAGCCTGCGCGTCTTCCATGGAGCCTGGCTCAACGATTACTCCGTCGGGCCCTCCGCCTTCGATTCTATTTCGTGAGCCGAGCAGACTGAGGAATCGGTTGCCCATTCCCGCGATCTGTGGTCCGAATCTCCAAGATTTCGTCAGCGGCAGTTCAAACTCTGCGTCGACCTGCTCAAGTTGATCGACGGCGCCACGGAATCCGTAGATCGCTTGGTTACTGTCTCCTACGTAGATCGTTTGAATTGTCTGATCGGCGATGACCTTACCAAGAACTGGGTTGATGTCCTGCGCCTCGTCGAAGAAGATGATGTCTGCTGGTCTTGACAGTCCAGAGCCGCTCCTCGATAGATCTGGGCGACTAAGCGCCCACATCTTCGTGATGTGGCTGTTTGTCACACGGAGAACGCCGTTAGGGCTCTTAAGATCTGCCCAGATCTCATTCGCCCAGTCAAGCAACTGAGCGTCTGGCTCAAAGCCGAAGTGCTGCGGTCCGATCTCGTCATCTGCACTGTTTGCAAATCTAGTGATTACTCCGTTCAAGAGACGAATGGTCTCAAACTGTGTAAGTTTAGTATTGGACTCTTCGTTGGAATAGCCGTAGATTCCAAAGTGTTTTCCGATCTCTTTCGCCTTGACGAGCGCCGTCTTGCTGCCCATCTTCTTCGTGATGTCCTTCGACACCGCGCGATAGGCGATCGAGTCAGCGGTACGCGACTCGACGTTGTCAGGCATCGTAGCCTCGGCCTCGGTCTGGATCGACTTATTGAACGCGACGTAGATGATCTTCTTGTTCGGTTGCTCTCTCTTGAGCCGTCGTGCGATCAACTTAAGCGTGCTCGTCTTACCTGTACCAGCGAGCGCAAGAACCTTGGTGTCTTTGCCTGTTAGAACAGCGTCAACGATCTCGCGCTGCTGATCTGTCGGCGGGAACGCCTCGCCGGCGTACGGATCCTTGACGTCCTTGCCGTCGCTCTCGGGAGAGTCGACGTCAATAGCGTCTGTCATCGGCGACGGGCTCGCAGTGTCTCCACCAGGTACGCCGTCGGGGTCTACAGGATCTGCGCCTTCAGTCGACGCTGCCTTGATGATGTCATCTAGCGGCGGGACCGAACATGGGCCGTTTTCTTCTCCAACAGCGGCAGTCAAGCCGGCGCCACCGCAGTTCCATGCGGCGGCGATCGCCTTCTTCATCTCGTACTCAGCGAGATCCTGCTTGTACTGCTCGTACGCGGCATCGTACTCGGCCTCGCGAAGTCTTTGCGCCTCAAACGCACCTTCGGAGTCGAGAAGACCTGTTGGAGTGTCGGGGTTGTCGATTGCTCGCTCGAGCATCGCGTCAACGATGTTCGCCGAAGCCTCGGCGTCAGCGTCTGCGCGGTGCCAGTTGTTAAGCTCGACGCCAAGATACTCGGCGACCGGGCCGAGGCTGTTCGACGCTCTACGCTTGCCGTCCTTGCCGACCTGCATCGGACCGTCTGGGTTCTTTACGGACCACTTCGGCAACGTGCCTGCCGCGATGTCCTTCGAGTCGATCGTGCCGGCGATGTCGAGCTCGAGACCCTGCTCGCCGAGTGTTCTCTCAAGAACCTCGCGATCGAACGGCACATACTGTCCACCAAGAATCGGGCTCTCGCCGGCGAACTTGATGAACATCTCGTGAGCTTCTTTCATCGAGATCTGCTGAGCAAGCCACTCGTCTGTGACGGCCTCGCCGTCTTCTCTCTTGAGGTTGTCTCTTGACCACTCAGAGAGTCTGAACTCTGGGTTCATGTAGACGTTCATGCGGTCGATGACCTTGCCGTCCTTGACCTTGACTGCACCGAGCTGCACTGGTCTGTTTAGCTCGCCGTCTCCCGGTGTCGTGCTAAGACCGGTAGTCTCATAGTCGAAGTAGACGATCTCTGTCCCACGGATAACTTCCGCAGCCTCTTCCCATGTCTCGACGCCAGAGAGGAGCTCCTGCATTCTTCCACTGAACGCTCCAGGAGTTGGCTTTCTCGGCTTTTCGGGACGGTGCAGTGCAGGCTCGTCGCCCATCGGCGGAACTGTTCCACCACGAGAGACGTCGATGACCGTCGTCGCGTTCCATTCCTTGCGCTGAAGCTCGTGGCCCGGGTAGTAACCCTGAACACTTACCTTGCCTTTTGGTGTGAGCTCGTCGATGAATACCTTGTCGATGACGAACGAGTCTGTCGCGGTGATGTCGCCAGGGAGCAGGTCCTGTGCTTGGTAGCCCATCGACTCGGTCAACGGGACCGGGTCCGGGAACATCTCCGGATCATCAACTCCCTCTGGGATATTGAAACGATCAAGGATCGCGCGACGTCGGGCCTTCAACTTGTCCTTAAGAACCTTGCGGTCGGACTCACTCTTGACGTTCGCGTCGACGATCGAGTCGATCATCGATGGAGTGAGATCGCGAAGACGTAGAGCTGCATTTCTCAATTGCTCGTCGGACGTATCGGCGAACACGCTCGCGGCCTGTGCGTTGATGTCGGGGTCTCGCATCGTGTCGAGATCGCGGTCGTCGTAGCTGAACCGATCGTCGCCCTTAGGCTTGCCTTGAGCTCTCCACATCAACGACGCGCCCGGGTCAACGCGGATCGGGTCACCGTTTCCGTCGGAGATGATGTTCGTGGAGTCGTCATACAGGTAGCCGATAACGTCGTAGTTACCTAGCCACGCATCGATCACGAAGTGGTCACGGATCTTGTCTAGATATTCCTGATCTCCGTCGTTGTACGGACCGAAGAAGCCCATCGGATCGGAGTTCGGGACGATCGGAGATACGATACGTAGCTCACCGTTCTCGTCTCCGTACGATGTCTCTGCGGCGGGCACACCGAGTGCCTCGTACAACAGCGCTGCTAGGGTCTCATTGTCCGCGTGAGACTGTGAACGCGGAATCTTGACGTAGTATTCATTACCGTCAGCGTCGCGGTAGAAGCCGCCGGGATTGGAGCCCGTCCCTCCGCCGATCTTTGTCCAGTTCTCGATGCCCGAGTACGTTCTAGTTACTGGCGGCCATGACATCGGTGGCTCGGTGGCAGCTTCAGGGGCCGGCATCGCCTGCGTCGCTCGGCTGGGTGGCTCAACTCTACGGACCTGAACGACGAACTCGTCGTCCTTGCTGACCCTACCGCGGTTTTTACGAACTGAGACGACCTCAAACTGCCCGAAACCGAAGACCTCGCTTTCGCCTTCAAACGGCGAGATCGACGATACGTCGACCGAGTCAACGTCACCTGGTAGACCCTCGAAGATAACTCTTCTTCTTCCGTCGCGCACTGGCATGAACATCTGCGAGGCTATCGACCCATCGGAGATGTTCATCGTCGTCCACGAGCGAGCGTCCATGTAAAACCTCGAACCCTCGGTGGTGTACATGGAAAAGTCGATGCTGTCTTCGTTGACGCCGATCACTCTGTAGAGAGTCTGCTCGTTCGGCTTCGCCGCCGCGCTTATCAATCGATAGAACGCCGCGCCTGAAGTCTGGGCGTCGAGCGAGTTGGTGCCGTCGATGATCTTACCGCGGCTTTCCATGAACTCAGGGTAGCCGCCGTATTCTCTAACTAGCTCATCGTACGCGTCGAACGCGGCATCGACACCAAGCTTGCGGCTCAGCGCGTCGACAAGTCTGTACCTATAACCTGACTCATCTCGAGCGTACTGTTCAAAGTCTTCTCGGTCTATCGTCTCCATGATGTCGCCGCCGTCGAGAGACATGAGTATGCCCCAGTAGCCTCTAAACGCCTGGCGATCGTCTGGGTCGTCGCTGATGGATAGATCGTAGAGATCTTCAAACAGCGACTCGACATCGTCTCCGTTTTCAAAAGCGTTTGAAATGCGCTCGGCGACGCTCTTGATAGACTCGTTCTGTTCGTCGTAGTCGGCAAGAGCGTCGCGAACAGTCGCGGTGCGCTCTACTCTACTAATCTGTGTGCTGAGTCTAGCTGCGCGCGAAATTTCTTCGTTACGCGAGGTGGTAGGTATCTCCGTGCGCAACGGGCTCGTCGAAGGCTCGATTCTCATGTCATCGTTCTGCTGAGCGATCCGCTCGACGTTTGTCTGCTCGCGATCTGGGTCAAGTCTCGAGTCATACAGTCCGGCAAGAATCATTGGCGCATCGAGCCCGGACAACTGAAGTGCTTCGTAGATCGCCTCGGCCTTGACACGCTCCGGCCCACGATTAAAGTCGAGGAATCCGAAACCTGTCGCGTCCTCGTCATCGGTCGGCAGAACGGCGTCACGAAGACCCTTAGCAAGTTCTTCCTGACTGAACTGAGATGCAAGGATCTCAGGGTCGTCGGTGTAGTCATCGCTAGCCTGATCGGTGCGTCCGGTGGGTTCGTAGATGTCAAAGATCTGTGGCTTGTATGCGCCTTCAGGCGTCTCAAACATCGAGTCAAACTCTTCGTTGAAGAACTCGAGGTCCGGTGTCATCTCTTCAGCTTCAGGCGCAGCAAACTCGATCTTGTCAAGAGCGAACGTACGATCCTCACCGTCGCCTTCACTGAACCCGACGAGATTCGTGTTTCCGTTCTTTGGATTGAAGTACATGCGCTGCGGGCGAACGGTACGCTCTTTCCCGTTGTACATGAACTTGATCTTGTCGCCGGAGTTGATCGCGGCGTCGATCTGATCGCGGATCTCTGTTATCCCACCTGGAGCGATGTCGCGTGGGGCGCTGGGGGCGCTGGGGCCGCCTTCATCTTCTCCGTTGTACCAATTTGCAAAGCGGTCATAGTCTGCTTTTGGAACGTCGTACCGAACTACAGGCCAACCGCCTCCCGGCCCATCTTCTTCAATAACAGTTGCTTTTCCGCCAGGAAACTTGTCGTTAAACTCTCGCAGAATTTGATCAAGACTGCGGTCGCTGTCGAAAGCTACGTCGAGTTCAAAGCTACCGCCTGGGCTTCCATCGTCAAGGGTGATTGACTTCGGATAGTTGATAAGATGTCTTTCTTCAAAGTCATCGCTAGGGCCGCCGGTGGGAGGCTCGCCTGGTCCGCCGGTGGGAGGCTCGCCTGGTCCGCCTGGCTTGAAGAAGTCTAGAACATCTTGTCCGAAGTTGTTACGGATTTCTGCGTCAAAATCTTCGATGCTCTCGTCGTCAGACTCGGCGTCAAAGACTACCTCGCCGTCATCCTTCGTAGCGCGAAGGTTGTACACGCCAGGTGATGTCTCGTCAAGTGTCACCTCAACGTCTTCACCGTCAAACGTAGCAGGAATAGAACCTTCGTCATATCCGCCAGGGCGCGGGCCTGCCGTGGGAGGCTCGCCTGGTCCGCCTGTCGGGGGCTTTGTGCCGGGAAGGCCTGTTCTTTTCTCGAATTCTTCGTTGGTTTCGTCAAACATCTGGCGAGGTTCGCCAGTAATTAAATCGAACGGAAGATCGGAACCGATGGGTCGCATATCGTCGATCGCGAACGTGCGATCTTCGCCATCCGTGCGACTGTAGCCTACGACGTTTGTTTTACCGTTTTTGCCGTTGAAGTACGTTCTTTCTGGCGTAAACAGACGTGGCTTATCGTTGTAATTGAACGCGACCGATGCGCCGTCTTCAATCGCGCTATCGATCTGCTCTTTTCTTTTCTCTAGACTGTCTCCATCGATCGGGCGAGCCACCTCCGCGACTTCAGCCTTTGAGGGCTTCGGCGCTTTAGAAGGAGAGGCCTCCATCTTCTCGACGGTGTACGTGCGCTTATCGTTCGCGTCCTTGTCGAAACCGTAGACGTTGGTCATGCCGGTCTTGGGATTTTGCCACATGCCTTCAGGCTTGAGCGTGCGCTCCTTGCCGTTGTACATGAACGAGATCTCTTCGCCGGCGTCGATCGCGCTTTGAATATCGTCTACGCTGGGCTTTCCAAGTTCGGGAGTTTCGCCTAACGCCTTGTCTGCTTCCTTGAGACGCTTCTTCGCTTGTTTTTCGCTTTCTACTCTTTCTCTTTCTTCGCGCGCCGTTCTTTCCTTAAGAGTCTCGTACTTATACGGCTCCTTGACGACCTTGTCGCGCTTAGGATCCCACGCAGTCGAGTGCTCTCTGATCTTGCCGTCTTCTCCACGGACTACGATACGCACTTGATCGTCGTCGTTGACGTAGACATCTATGACTTCGTATTCTTCTCCGTACGAGTTTTTATAGCGTCCGCCAGGTCTTCTTGGACCGATAATCTTCTCTTGCCACGCCTTGAGCTTCTTCCGCCCTTTAGGCAGTCGCACGCCGTCGACGACGTTTTCATCTTCTCCGCTCATTAACGGAGCATCCTCGCGCGGACGAGGCTTCATCGCGTCTTCAGCGATTTTCTTAATTCTTTGCTCTAGATCAGAACCAGCAGGCTTAGGTGCCTTCTTCTCTTGTTCACCTACAGGCCTGCGGACTCTAGCTATTCCTTGATAGCCAGGGACCTCGCCAACGCTGCGGAATCCGTCGCCCTTCGCGTCTACGATGCCGTCGCCGTCTTCTGGTCTGAAGTAGATCTCGTTTCCAGAGTCGTCGACCATCTTGACGAACGGACCTTCAAAGTAACGCTCTTCCTCGACGATTTCGTATTGCTGATCAGGAGCTG
>Ga0208005_1000163_pt1 | contig 28979 bp, 39 predicted proteins | sample DEB19_08_DNA_3_FD_184530 | JGI IMG/M metagenome (GOLD analysis project Ga0208005, IMG submission 184530) | Aqueous microbial communities from the Delaware River and Bay under freshwater to marine salinity gradient to study organic matter... | ecosystem: Environmental > Aquatic > Marine > Coastal... | reverse complement strand
CCAAGCTGTGTTCACAGCCGCCTACGCATGAGCTTATTCAACAACGTCTTAGCTGGAGCCTCGGGACAGGGCGGGTATCGTATCAGCCGCAGTGTGCGTGTTCGTAATAGTGCATCTGCGTATTTAAATAGAACACCTGCAAGTGCGTCTAATCGCAGAACATGGACTTACAGCGGGTGGGTAAAACGAGGGTTATTAACCACTCGAATGAGTTTGCTTGGTGGCTATACAGGAACTACAAATGGAACTTTGAGAACGGATATTGACTTTCAAGATGGGGCAACTCTTTATATTGGTTCAGACCAAATGCAGACTGCAACTGATTTCAACATAGTCACAACGCAAATATTCCGTGACCCCTCTGCTTGGTATCACATCGTAGTTGCCTTTGACACAACTCAATCTACTTCAACCGATAGAGTCAAGGTTTATGTAAATGGTGTTCAGGTAACCGCTTTTTCTACTGCGTCATATCCCTCTTTGAACTACCAAGGCGGTATCAACTTCAATAGTAATCAATACATCAACAGATGGTATGACTCAGTTGGAGGTAATTACTATGGCGATGGGTACATGACCGAAATCAACTTTATCGATGGTCAAGCCCTGACACCATCATCGTTTGGTCAAATCAATTCCCAAAACGGCGTGTGGCAACCTATTCGATATGCAGGGACATACGGCACTAACGGCTTCTATCTGAACTTCAGCGACAACTCTGCCGCCACTGCTACGACCATAGGCAAGGACTATTCTGGTAACGGTAATAACTGGACACCCAACAACATCAGCGTGACTGCTGGCACAACATACGATTCAATGTTGGATTCTCCAACTCCTTATGCTGATGGTGGGAATGGTAGGGGTAATTATGCAGTTTTGAATCCTATTTTCACGCCGCCATCTACAACAATATCTAATGGAAATTTACAAGCAACCAAAACCGCAAACGTAGATGTAATGGTTGCATCAACCATTGCCCCATCATCTGGTAAATTTTATTGTGAATTCACTTTAGGATTGGTTCTTGCTGCATCAAACATTGTTGTTGGTTTAGTAAAAGCAGGTAGTAAATTTACTGGTTCATATGATTCAGCAAACGCTGTTGTTTTTAGCGGAAGCACAAATGTGTCAAGATATGGAACTGCGCTTGGCGCAGTAGGAACATCTTTTGCAACGAATGATGTTATTGGTTTAGCGTATGACGCTGATAGTTTGTCGGTCACCTTGTATAAAAATGGCTCTAGTATTTACACAGTTACAAGCCTTGTTTCTGAAGCTCATTATTTTTATTGGGATGGATATCAGAACACAGAGTTTGTAACAGCCAATTTCGGTCAACGCCCATTCAGCTACACCCCACCCACAGGCTTTGTTGCGTTGAACACGCAGAACTTGCCAACGCCAACTATCAGCAATGGTGCAAGTTACATGGCGGCTACGACATATGACGGTAACGGTTCTTCTCAAAGCCTTACCAACACTGTCAATAGCGTGTCGTTTCAACCAGACTTTGTGTGGGTTAAAAAAAGAAGTGGGGCTACCAACCATTATTTGTGGGACAGCGTTCGTGGCGCTTTAAAAGAAATTTATTCAAATTTAACAAATGCAGAATCAACCAACACAATTGGTCTATCCGCATTTAACTCAAATGGCTTTACACTTAACAACGGTGATTCCGCATGGAACGCTAGTGGTTCAACCTATGTCGGCTGGCAATGGAAAGCTAGCGGCACATCATCATCCAACACATCTGGCTCAATTACATCAACTGTGAGCGTGAATGCTACTGCTGGATTTAGCGTGGTGACATTTACTTGTACGGGTGCAAATGCCACTGTAGGTCACGGTTTGGGCGTCGCTCCAAAAATGATAATTACCAAATTTAGAGGTAGCACAAATAGCTGGTGGACATACCATGCATCATTGGCTACTCCTGCTACTCAACAGTTGGCGTTAAACACAGGTGCGGCTGCAAATACAGATGTAACTTTTTGGAATAGCACAAATCCAACATCATCTGTTTTCAGTATTGGAACAGCTTTTACGCCAGCAACAACTATGGTCGCCTACTGCTGGGCAGAAGTAGCTGGCTATTCCAAATTTGGTAGCTATACAGGCAATGGAAGTGCAGATGGCCCATTTGTGTACCTTGGGTTTAGGCCAAGATGGGTGATGATAAAAAACACCACCAGCGGGGCTGGATATGACTGGGAAATTTATGACACAAGTCGTGGCGCATACAACTTAGACAACCAAGTTTTATATCCTGATTTAAGTAATGCCGAAGCAACACCAGCAGCGGCTGGATTAGACATTTTGTCAAATGGATTTAAAGTTCGTTTTGCAAACGGCAATAACAATCCTAATGGCGCAACTATGATTTACGCTGCTTTTGCCGAAAACCCATTCAAAATTTCTCTTGCGAGGTAACACATGTTTTTACTCAACGGCAACCCATTACCAATCGACACACCATTTGAGGCGGATGGTGTTCGTTACCCAGCCAACTGGTTGCGCCTGACAAGCATTGAAGAGAAAAATGCTATTGGTATCACAGAGGTAGCGGATGTAGCCGCCGCATACGACGACCGCTTCTACTGGAGCGCAGACAACCCAAAAGACTTGGATGGACTCAAGAAACAATGGACAGCGCAAGTCAAAGACACTGCGGGGAATTTGTTGGCTGCATCTGACTGGATGGTGATTCGCAAGATTGAGCGTAACGTCGACCTGCCATCATCTATTGCTGTTTACCGGATATCGGTGGTGACAGAGGCGAACAGATTGGAAACAGATATTAATGCCTGTGCTGATGTTCCGGCATTGGTTTCTGTTGTATCTACACAGGCTTGGCCGGAGGTGAGCAATGGCACTGACTAAAGTAGCTTCTTCAATGGTTGGTGACGGAAGTGGGCAAGCATTCAACCCGTCAGTGCCAATCTATGAAAACACCAAGGTGGTGGCTGTCAGCTACACCATTACATCGGGATCATGCGCTCACTCTGTTGGGCCAATCACACTGAATGCTGGTGTCACAGTAACCATTCCAGCGGGATCACGCTGGGTTGTTCTTTAAGGAATTGAAATGGCTGGATTTGTATTAGCAGGAGATACATCAGGACAGGTAACACTTTCCTCCCCTGCTGTTGCAGGAACTACTACGATCACCATGCCAGCAACAACTGGAACTATGGTTGTTCTTCCAACCACACCAAGTATGGTGAGACTAAATACTGATGCGGGATTTGGCTCTACAAATACTGGAATTCGTCGTTTTGCAAACACGGTCACCAATACGGGTTCTGATATTACTTATGCTGATAGCGCAACATTAGGAGCTTCTTTCACAATTAACACAGCAGGAATTTATGCAGTAACATTTTCAATTGGAACTTCATCAGCGGCGAATATTGGTTTATCGCTAAATAGCACTCAACTTAGTACTGCAATAAACCTTATAACTATTTCAGATCAATTGGTTAATGCAGTGACACCATCAGCTACTTGGTCAGCTTGTGTTTCTTGGACTGGTTATTTACCAGCCGCTTCAGTTGTTCGCCCTCATACTTCTACCTCAATAACTGCTAGTACTACTAATGGATTGCCAACATTCACCATCGTAAGGGTTGCTTAGTTATGTCAGTAATTGTCTTAACCTCCGAAACACTGATCGGTACGCCAGCGACAGGCAACATCGAATACAACGGGCAGTTCTTTGGCACTGACAGCAATGCGTCACGAGCGCAGATGCAGAGAATTACTCAGGGTACTGCTGTTGCATCAACTAGTGGAACTTCAATTGATTTCACAGGATTGCCAGCGTGGGTGAAGCGAATTACTGTGATGTTTAATGGTGTAAGTACAAGTAGCACAAGTCCATATCAAATACAGCTTGGGGCAGGTTCTATTGATACTGCTTCTTACATAACATCTTGCACTTCTATTCAAAGTGCAGCAGCTTCAAGTCAAAGCGGAACAACAGGTTTTTATATTACGACTTCAGCCAATATGGGCGCAGCATCTTCTCTTTATGGAAACATTGCATTTTCTTTGTTAGGTAGTAATACTTGGACGGGTACAGGGGCTTTTGGCAGAGAAACAGGCTCAAACACAATGTTTTTTTCCGCTGGTGTTAAAGCCCTATCAGGAACTCTTGATCGTGTCCGCATCACCACTGTAAACGGCACAGATACCTTTGACGCTGGTTCAATCAACATTTTGTACGAGGGCTAAACAATGGCAACAGTGATAGATGGTTCAGCTGGTATAACGACCAATGCAGGTGGGTCAGTTAACCCATCGACAAACATTGATGGCATCAACTACTCATGCCGTGCTTGGGTTAACTTTAATGGCACAGGTACTGTGGCTATTCGTGCAAGTGGAAATGTAAGCAGCATTACTGATAATAATGTTGGTGATTTTACAGTTAACTTTATAAACGCAATGCCAGATGTTAACTACACAACTATTGGTATGTGTTCTGATTTAACTTATGGTTCTGCTACATATCTTGAAGGAACAACTTATAGTACGACAGCAGTTCGGCTACTTACTCGTTCTGGCTATACCGCTACTCCTGCAACTGGTGACCCAACAATTGCTTGTATTTCTGTTTTCCGCTAAAAAGGACAATTATGAATTCAAGAATTATTTATCCAACAGACGATGGGGGTGTTGCAATCATCATTCCATCCCCTGAATGTGGTTTAACTATTGAGGAAATTGCCGCCAAGGATGTTCCTGTTGGCAAACCTTACAAAATTATGGATGTTGCTGATATTCCAACAGACCGCACATTTCGCAATGCATGGGAGTATTCAGCATGATTACGATCAACATTGACAAAGCCAAGACGATTGCCCATGACAGGCGCAGAGAGGCTCGATCTGCTGAATTTGCGCCACTGGACATTAAGGCAACTATTGCATCTGAGGCAACAGCGGCAGAGGCGGCAAGACAAGCCGTGCGTGATAAATATGCTGCCATGCAGACAGCAATCGACGCAGCCACAACAGTAGATGAAATAAAGGCGGTGATGCCATGATACACAGAATCGAACCCGTAGATAATCCCCCACAAGGAGAATAAGAATGGCTCAACAGAAATTTACCAACAATGCAGTAGCCACGCTATCTGCGTCTATCAACAGTACGGCTACTACGATTACGGTTGCTTCTGGACAGGGCGCTCTGTTCCCATCTCTGTCAACAGGTGATTATTTCTATGCCACCATCATTGACTCCAGCAACAACATTGAAATTGTCAAGGTCACGGCTAGATCAACAGATTCATTGACAGTTGTTCGTGCTCAAGAGAATACAACAGGCAGATCTTTTATTGGCGGAGACAACATCTCCTTGCGGGTTACAGCCGCCGGATTAAATAACTTTGCTGGTCAGGATAAGAACAATACGTTCTCTGGAACAAATACATTCTCTGGTGCAAATACATTCAGCAGTGATCTAACCATCTCTGGTGCAGCAACTGTATCTGGGTCGCTAGCTGTTCCAACTCAGACATTTGGCGATAACGATACCTCAGCCGCATCCACTGCGTTTGTACAAGCCGCAATAGCAGCAATGTACCCTGTTGGCTCTATATATACAAACGCAACCGTCAGTACAAATCCTGCGACTCTTCTGGGATTTGGCACGTGGACTGCCTTTGGAGCTGGCCGTGTCATGGTTGGTCTTGACGCAAGCAATGCTTTATTTGACACAGTTGGTGAAACTGGTGGTAGTGCAGATGCAATTGTTGTGAGCCACACTCACACAGCAACAGTTACAGACCCCGGGCATAGTCACTCTAATGGTGCAATTTATCCGTATAACGGCACAGGATCAAGAGCGGAACAAAATCAAGCTGGCGGCGTAGAAGATCAAACTTCATTTAATGTGAGTACGGGTTCAAGTACAACGGGCATCACTGTTGCAAACAGTACAACTGGTTCCATCGGAACAAATGCAAACTATCAGCCATACATTACTGTTTACATGTGGAAAAGGACTGCGTAATGGAAGATTTAGAAAGAAACTTTGCTGTGCATGAGGCAGTCTGCGCTCAAAGATACGACGCTATACAAAAGTCACTTGCTGATGGCGATAAGCGCATGACAAAGATTGAATATCTTTTGTATGCAGTAATTGTTGTGGTTTTGTTTGGGCCGGGCGTTGCTGCCGAATTTGTGAAGAAACTCTTAGGAGTCTGAAATTGATCCGATCTCCCTCCTCTTTGCTGCAAATGCTTGCGTTGCCGCCATCAAAGAGGGTTGCGAGTTATACAAACAAGCTAAGACATCTTTCATGGAGGTCAAGGCAACGGTTGAAGAAGCTATTGGAGTTGGAAAGGAAATATATGGCTTCTGGGGCAAACTGGCAAAAATGTTTGGCGGTGCGCCAAAGCCAGCCCCGGTCAAGCCTGTGGCGAAAAAGAAGGAGAAGTTTGTTGCTGTTGACGAAACCCAAGTCATGGTTGATGTCGTCAAACAACTTACTGAATTCTTCAAACTACAAGAACAACTAGCCGCACATATTAGGGAGGAGGAAGAAAAGAGCCGTAATATCTTTAACCCCGACCAGAATCAAATGGAGGCCGCACTCAAACGAGTGATGGCTATGGATCAGATGGCCGCCCTAGAGGTCACAATCAGAGAAACAATGGTTTATCAATCACCGCCAGAAATGGGGGCTTTGTATTCCAAGGTGTTTGAAATGCGAGATGTGATTGCTGCCGAACAGGAAGCAGCCAGATTAGCGCAAGAACAGCGGGAAAGAAGATTGAGATGGCAACGTCACCAAAGGGAGGCAAACCGAAACCTAAAGGCAGGAGCAACAATCCTAACCCTGATCCTTATCGCATACCTATGGACATGGTTCCTATGGCTCAGCCAGTGGAGGACGACGTAATGGGCGTAGTTGGATGGGTAGTAGCCGTTATTCTGGCGGCGCTCATGCTTCCAATACTTGCATTCTTGTATCTTGACATACTGGATGCAAAACATGAAGTGAAGAGACAGACAGAACAGATTGAAAAAATTCGACGACAGATAGAGAGGAGAGAACGTGACAAAAAGCCTGATACTTTTGCTGACAATCCTTTGTTTGACAGGGTGCGAAGACCGCTTTCGCTACCCATGCCAAGATCCAAAGAATTGGGAGACCCCTGAGTGCAAGCCCCCAATCTGCACTGCAACAGGAACATGCCCTGAACAACTCACAACCCCAGAGAAGGAGAAGAAGTAATGCCAACCGTCGTGATGAACAAATCAAGCCGCATGACTGCCGAGGAAATCGAAGTCAGAATCTGGGCAATCGTAATCTTTTCTTTGACAATGATCTTGCTTGGATCTGTCGCTATGTTTTTGTACAGCGTGTCATTTGTGACTCAGCCTATGTCCGGCATGGCTGCAATTGACAAGGTCTATACCCAGCAGATCAATACCATCATGGTATTTATTACTGGTGTGCTCGGCGGTGTTGCAGGCCGTTCTGCTGTCTCGGCCAGCGCCAAGGCGATTGCCAAGGCCGACGCTGATTCTGACAACGAGCCTCCCGCCCCATGAGCGTATTTAATCCATACGTCCTGCTTGGCATTGTTCTGTCTATTCTGTCGGCTTTTGGCGGCGGATACTTCAAAGGCAAGCATGACGAGACAGTTAGACAACAGTTGGAGATTGCCGCCCTCAATGCCCAAGCTCGGGCAAAAGAACAGGCGCTGATCTCCGCTGTTTCTACCCAAGCGTCCAAACTTCAGAAAGCCAACTACGATGCAAAACTTGCTGCAAAAGAGCGTGACAATGCTATTGCCTCTGGCAATCTCAAGTTGCGGGTTCCTGTCAAAACCCCCGTCTGCCCCGTACAAGCCGCCGGAGATACCCCCGCTCCCGCCGGAAATAGCGTTCAAGCAGGAGCCGAACTTGACCCAGCGACTGCTCAATCTCTTGTCGCCATCACAGACGACGGAGACAAAGCCATCAGGCAACTCAACGCCTGCATCGATGCCTACAACTCAATCTACCAAACCTTAAGGAGTAAATAATGCAACTCAGCCCCAACTTTTCCCTGCACGAATTGACCAAGTCAGAGACAGCTTTGCGCCTTGGTTTGGACAACACACCGGACGATGATGCTGTTGAGAACTTGCGTGTACTGTGTGAAAAAGTATTACAGCCTGTGCGTGACCACTACGGGAAAGGCGTGAAGGTGAACTCAGCCTATCGCAGTCCTGAGTCAAATGCAGCGGTGGGTGGGTCGAAGACCTCAGACCATTGCAAGGGCCAAGCAGCCGATATTGAGATTCCGGGCGTAGCAAATGCTGATTTGGCGCAGTGGATCATGGATAATCTGGAATATACACAGTTGATTCTTGAGTTCTACACACCGGGAATTCCTGATAGCGGCTGGGTACATGTCAGTTACGATCCGAACAACTTGAAGAAGCAGGAATTAACTGCCACCAAAGTTGCTGGGAAGACGACCTACTTGAACGGATTGGTTGCTTAAATGGCTGGACTGAAGTTATCTGCTTTTGCTGGTATAGCCCCGAGGGTTGGCGTAGCTTTATTGAAAGACAATGAAGCTGAGACAGCAATCAACACCAAGCTATATAGTGGAGAACTTCGGGCATGGAACAAGCCAAACGAAGTTGCTGGGGCTAACAACATCGTGGCGAATGCCATGTCAATCTATAAGCACAAAGACACATCCGGCGGAGATTTGTGGCTTTCATGGACAACAGATGTAAATGTTGTTCCGAGTCCAATCTTTGACACTGGTGAGAACCCAATCTATTACACGGGTTCTGGCACACCTAAAAAAACAAACTCAACACTGTCTCAAACAGGTGGATCTCCATACCCCGGAGACTATTATGAGATGGGTGTGCCTGCGCCAACATCTGCCCCAAGCGTATCCGCTGCTGGAGGTTCTGGCACAGCAGAGAGTCGTGTCTATCTGTTCACATATGTCTCTCTCTTTGGAACAATTGAAGAAGAGTCTGCTCCATCTCCTGCATCATCTGTCATATCTGTTCTCCCGGGCGGCACTGTCACCGTATCTGGATTGGGAACAACAGCACCTGCTGGCGACTACAACATAACAACAAAAAGAATCTATCGTGCAGTATCCGGAACAACCAGCACCATTTATTTAAAAGTGGCTGATGTCACTATCAGCACAGCATCATACTCAGACACTAAGACAGCCGCTCAGTTGGGTGGTGCGTTGGAGTCATCGAACTACAACCCTCCTCCATCTGACTTGCAAGGCATTGCTTCAATGGCGAACGGCATCTTGGTTGGATTTAGGGAAAACGAGATTTATTTTTCAGAACCGTATGTTCCACATGCTTGGCCTGCCGAATACTCACTGACTGTTGAATATCCAATTGTTGGCATTGGCTGCTTTGGAGAATCTGTTGTTGTTGCTACGCAGGGCAACCCATTTGTCATCAGTGGATCAACACCGCAGTCAATGTCTCAAGCAAAGATCCCATTGTTTGAGCCTTGTATTTCTAAAAGATCAATTGTCTCTGACGACACTGGTGTTATGTACGCATCACCAAATGGTATTGTGAAGATTGCTCAGGGCTTTGCAGGCGTAGCAACAAACGGATTGTTTACTCGTGATGAATGGCAGCGTAAAAAACCAGCGACCATGCTTGGTGCTATCTTAGATGGGGCATACTATTTATTTTGGGAGGATGTCACAAATGACATCCAACGATGCTTAATCTTGGACAGAAATGAAGTTGCCTCCGCACTGACAGAGACATCTGTATACACAAAAGCCTCTTTTGTAGACCCAACATCAGCTCAGTTGTATTTTTCTATAAACGACGAAGTTAATGAGTGGGAAGGAAACTCAAACAGTTATCTATCTTACGAGTGGCTATCAAAGCTGTTTATTCTTCCTAGACCTGTAAACTTTTCTGCCTTGCAGGTAGAGGCAAACTTTGAAGACGTTGATCTTGCCAATGCTTTGATTGCAGAGAATGCCTCAATAATTGCAGCAAATCAAGCATTGTTTTCATCTGGCGCTAATTTAATGGCCGCATTAAATGCCCACGTTGTTAACGGCATGTATGTTAATGGTTCATTGATGGCAGAAACTCCTGATGAGGTTTCCAGTAGATTCATACAAATATCTGTTTATTGCAATGGAACATTGGTTACTACAAGACAGATCTCAAATAGAGGCACATACAGACTTCCGTCTGGCTTCAAGGGTGATCGTTGGCAATTTAAAGTAACTGGCAACGTGCCAATTAAATCAATCAAATTTGCCGAGACTGCAAAGGAGCTTGCTGAGTTATGAGAAAGCCAGCCATTCCTAGCTTGCTGCCAATTAAAGATGCTTCGCTTGCTGCCGTTTTATCTCCAATAAAAGAAAACATTGAGATCATAAACGGCAGTCGTGAAGGATTGTTGACTACATTACCAACAGATGCAACTCTTGCTCAAACAGTCTCTAAGATAAATGAGATTATTCTTAGATTGAACTTTCATGAATGACATAGAGTTCTTAAAGTTTGCTATGCGTGACGACATGGATGCCGTTGGTCTAATAATGTCAGTCGTAAAAATAGCAGACGTATGGGACAACTTGATTGATAAAGACAAGTCTGTTACCGATGAGGAAATCAATCAAGTATTTTGGATGATGCTTATTGAGATACCAAGAAACCCAGCGTTTCGTAGGTATCAGTTGGACATTACCACTGTAATGAGTACCGGAATAATCAATTGGCACGTAGCCAATAGGCTACAAGGTGGCGATGACCATGCAAAACAAATTGCACATGTAATTCGCTATTCAATAGCAGACTTGGCTTTGTATCTGGCATCAGCCATCGGTGGCACTGATTGGGCTGTTGAAGTAGGCCCAGAGCTTCGACTACGCTCACAAAAAGATAAGTTGGAAAACTTTATGAAGGAAATGAAATGAGATTTAAAACCAAAAAACAGATTGCTCAAGACAAACTTGACTTCCTTATAGAGCAAGGTGGCACATGTGCATCATTGGTTTGTCATTTAGATCTTGGTGGAAGCGATGCTCCAGACCCTAATCCCGGACAAATTGCTGCTGCTGAATCAGCAACTGAAGTTGGAAAGATGCAGAAAGAAACTGCAATGGAGTATCTGAACTTTTCCAAACAGCAATATGCAGATTTCAAAGATGACCTGAAAGAGATTGCTCAGGTTCAAAAAAAGATCATGGAGGATACTGCCGCTCGTGGTGAAGAATATGCAACTTATGAGCGTGAGACATTTCGACCACTGGAAAAGCGTCTTGTCTCTGAAGCCGAGGCTTATGCTACTCCTGCCAAACAAGAAGAGTTGGCATCTCAGGGTATGGCTGATGTAGCTCAGGCTTATCAAATGCAACGTCAGCAGGCTTTGGACACGATGGCAAAGTACGGCATCAATCCGAACTCGGCAAGGTTTGCGGCCATCAATGCTCAGCTTGGTCAAGGCGAAGCCGCTGCCCGTGCAGGCGTGGCTACAAAGTCAAGGATTGCCGCAGAGGAGATGGGTCGTGCCCGTCTTTATGACGCTGCCGCCCTTGGCCGCAACCTAGCTTCAAATGCCACTTCTGCCGCAGGAACAGCAGTAGCTGCTGGTACATCAGCGGGTGGATCTTTCCAAGCACCGGCTGAGTACATGAGCAAATCTTATGGACAGACAGGACAGATGTTGGGTGGTGCTGCATCTTCATACGGAACAGCAGGAAACATTTACGGCCAAGAGTTCAATGCACGCATGGGTGCTTACGAAGCCCAACAGCAATCAAAGGCCGGTATGTTTGGCGCTCTTGGTACTGCCGCAGGTATGTACTTTGCTGGCCCTGCCGGAGGTATGTTTGGTAGAGCCGCCGCAGGCTCTATGGCAAGAGCAGATGGCGGCAGCATCAAGCGCCTTGGCCGTGGCGGAAAGGTATCTGGCCCCGGTGGGCCTGTTGACGACAAGATACCTGCCATGCTGTCCGATGGTGAGTATGTCTTGCCAGCCGACACAGTCAAAGCTATCGGGGTGAAGAAGCTCGACAAGCTGGTTAAGAAAACACACACGCCTGCCGCAACTCAGCGCCGTCGGGCACTTAACAAAGGGAGCGCATGATGGCAACAGGATTAGGAAGTTTTGTTGAGGGCGCTGTCAAAGGCTACTCGACAGTCAAAGAGATGGAGCGCAGAGAGGCTCTCCAAAAGCGAGAGGACGAACGCTTTGCAATGGAGCAAGAGCGTTTTGCTATGGAGAAACAAAGAGCAGAGCGTGAACTGGAACAACAGCGAGTAGCTGATGAGGCCAAGAAAGAGGCTCTTGCCGTAATGGAAGATGCAAAGTATGGGCGTGGTGCGTTTTCAAAACTGGCAGATCCAATAAAGGCTCAACAAGTCCAACAGGCAACTCAATCTGTCCAACAGAAATCAGACATGAGTTATGACCGAGCAGAGGCTCGAAGACTTGGACGACCTATCGATGAGACCCAGACAGCTTCGGTTACTCCGCAAGAAGCAAGTATCTTCAAGCAGGGAGGCGAAGGCTTGTACGCAGACCAACGTGCCGCTGATAATCTGAAGTATCAGTTGATTGGCGATGCAATGAAGAAGTCGCTGATTAACAAAGGTGAGTTTGGTCAAGCCATGTTGGTTGACAGAGACATTAAAAAGATGGAAGAAGAAGGCTACGAGCTTCAGCGCAAGAAGGCTGCGGCTCTTGTTATGGCTGGCGCTTCTCCTGAGCAGGTAGTCCCTGCGCTTCAAAAGGTCTATGGGTTTATTGATGACGGCAAATCTATTGATCCAAAAAGAACTACGTTTGATGCAAAGACAAACACATATAACATCGCTGTTGTTGACGACAAGACTGGTGCTGTTGAGACACGACCAATGAATCAACAATCTATGCTGTCTGCATTGAACCAACTCAACCCCGCTCAAGTTTTGGAACTGAACATCAACTCAACAAGACGTGCTGAAGACTTGGCGATTGCCGAAGCTCGTCGTGCAGAAGATGTCAAACTTAAAAAGCGTGAGCTTGACATTAAAGAAAAAGAAGCCGGTGCTACGCTGGCATTCAGAAGCGCACAGATGACTGCTTTGCAAGATCAAGTCAAAGGCGCAGATGCAAAAGCCAAGGCTGAGACCATTGATAAGAGCTTTCCTTATGCAGACAAAATGTTCAAGCCAGAGGACTTGCTTGGCAAGACAGATGCTGAGAAGCAGCGCCTGCAAGAAATGGTTGCAGCAGACACAAGGTCAAGAAACTATGCTGTCGGCTTGGCTTCTTTGAATCCAAAGATCGATCCAAGGATTATCATTGGAGCGGCAAAAGCTGCGTCAACGACATACCCAAATGTTTTGAAAGACAAGTCCGGTCGCAGCTACTTCAGCTATGGCGGAAGTCAAATCTACATAGATTAAGAGGCAACAATGGCAACAGGTCTGTCTTTACTTGGGTTGGATGACAAAGAAGAAAACCCTCTTTTTCTATCCAAAGAAGAGGCGTTGTCCACCGAGGTTCTTCCAAGGTCGAGAGGCTTTGAGCCTGCACCAAGAACAGCCCTGACTGTTCCGACCGCATCTGCTGCTCCAGTCCCTGCGGCTGAAGGAAGAATGTCACTGGCAAGCATCCTTGATGCAAAGCTAAGTGCGCCAGTGCCTCAGACCACTGCTGATGTGGCGGCTCCTACCGGAGGAGAGAAAAGACAAAGCCTCTCTAGCATTCTTGACTCTAAGTTCGGGATGACTGTCCCATCGACAGAGCCTGTCCCCGCTGTAAAGCCTGTTGATGAGGCTGGCGACACAACACGTGGCTTTACTACTGCACTGGAACAAACGCCTGCTCTGGCCTATGGCGCTCTTGGTCTGGCCGGGGCCGCAGGAGAAAAGGCTTTCGGAGAGGGCGGCTCGATGTCTGCTCTCAAGAAGTTCGGCCTGAGTGAGTACCAGACCAGAATGAAAGAGATTGGCGCAAAAGCCAAAGACACAGATGATGTGACCAATGCTTGGGCAAAAGCAAAGCAAGGTGATCTTGGTGCGCTGGTCGACTGGGCACAGTACGGGGTAGGCTACCTCGGGGGGAACATTGTTGAAACTGTTGCCACATCTGCTCTTGGCGGTATGGTTGGCGGTATGGCTGCTGGCCCTGCTGCCCCTGCTGGTGCTGTTGCTGGTGCTGCCGCTGGCGCAGTTGGCAAAGAAGCTGTCAAGGGCATAGCCAAGAACCTCATCGAGGGCATGGTTGCCAAGGAAGCAGCTCGCTTAGCAGAGAAGGCTGGTGTTGAGACAGCGACAGATGTAATGCTGAAGGAAGCCACAAAGAATGTGGCAAAGAATATCGGTGCTGGCACTGCGCTGGCTGGCTCAAGCCTCATCAAAGAGACGGGCGGTATCTACGGAGAAGCAGAAGAGCAGGCGGCCAAAGAAGGACGTCAGTTGTCTGGCGGAGACTTAGCTCGCATCTTTGGCTCTGGCGTTGTGGCTGGCCTGTCTGAGTTTGCAACAGACAAACTGGGTCTTGATGTTGCTGCTGGAAAGATCAGTATCCCGGGCGGCGGCAGGACTGGCCGGGCACTGATTGGTGGCGCAGCCGGTGTCGGACTGGAAGGCGGAACAGAACTGTTCCAGACGGCTGTCGAGCGTTTCGGCGCAGGCAAATCTCTGACTGGCGAAGATGCCATGAACGAGTACATCAATGCGTTTGCATTGGGTGGATTGGGCGGCGGCACAGTAGGCACGGTGGTCGGCGCATTCCGTGAAGGCAAGACATCTGCTGACAGAGTACGACAGATTCTGGATCAAGCCAAGGCTGACATGACTTCTGACGATGGCCGTCAGGAGTTGTTTGATGCAATGTCCAACGACGAAAAGATTGGCCCGATCCTACAGGCCAACAACATTGAGTCTGGTGACGACCCAAGATTTCAAGATGTCATCATCAAGGCACTGGCGACACAGCGCATGCTGGTTGATTTAGAGGCTCCAACTCCTGAAGTCAGAGCTGAAACCAGAAAGCAGCGTGAGGCAGACATCCTTGCCGCATTTGGTGAGACAGCGTCTACGGCGGTGGGCGGAGACACTGGCGCAATCGAGCCTGTTATCCAGCGAGCCAGCGTCACACCCAACTTGGAAACACGTACCTTAGAGGGTGTTGCTCAGCCCGTTATCCTGCCAGAAACAACAGGCGGTCAGGCGGGTACGGTAGCTCTTTCTCCCGAGGACTTGGTTGCCAGACAAGAAGGCTTCGAGCCTTTGGTCGGAATCAAAACAGAGGCAGGCCCAGTCGGGAACAGATTCCCGTCTATTCAAGCTGCCGAGACATTTTTGCTTGGCCCTGTGGATAAGAAGACGGGTAAGCGCAATGGTGGTTACGCACAGACCGTCCTTGCTGGGCAAGGTCTTGAGGCTCGCATTCGTCAGGGTAAACGCTCCAAAGCCGAAGGCGGCGGCACGTTCTTCTTTGTCGAGACTCGCAAGAAACCAGCAGAGGTTGTGCCAGCCGCTGTCCCAGAAGTCACTGCTGCTGCGCCAGCCGCACCAGTCGTAACACCAGCCGCACCCGCAGCACCAGCGGGAAAGCAAACCAAACCCAAGAAGGGCAAAGCCGCAGTTCCTACTGCGCCAATCGAGCAAGTTCAACCAACACAAGGAGAAGCAAATGCCACTCAAACAGGGCAAGTCACAGAAGGTGGTCAGCCAAAACGTGAAGACACTGGTGGAGGACTACAAACGGTCGGGGAAAATCGGAACATCCCACCCCAAGAACAAACAGGCGGCGGTGAAACAGGCGGTGGCAATCAGCCTGTCGAAGGCGGGGCGCAGCCGCAAGAAGTAGCACCGGCAAAGCCAGCAGTTGACCCTGCACTACAGGCTCGTGTTAAGGAGCGCATTAATAAGGCGTATGAAGAAAGCGGCCTTGACCTAGAGGATGTCGTCAAGCTGAACAAGATGGTTGATGACGGCGACTTGGCTGGAGCAGTCTCTCAGATGAAGAAAACTGTTGAAGACAATCTTGGCGCTGGCACTGGCACTAGATTCAGCATGGGCAAAGAGCAACAGACGACTACCACCAAAAGGGACTTTAGTTATGCCAAGCTCAAAACAGTTGAAGATCTCAACAATGAAGTCAGATCCTATCTTAAAAGACAAGGGAGCACAGCAACCTTCACAGCGAAAAGAGTTCCTCTGGGCGATATTGTTGGAAAGGTTCCCGGCATCTCTGCCGTCCAACGAGTTGCCGCTCTGTTCGGAAAAAAGCCTGTCTATTTTGCAGTGGAGGCGGGAGGTATCAATGACTTCGATGGGGCAGTCCTCATGGGGTCGGACACCATCTTCATCAACGTAAACAGCAGCCGTCCACACATTCGCATCTTTGGTCATGAGCTTGTCCATTCGCTCCGTGCGTCCAACAACTCAACCTACAGAAGGCTGGTTAACTCGCTGACACCTCTGCTCGATCAGGCTGGGATGCTTGACTATGCAATGGTCATGAGTAAAGAGGGAGTAAAAGATCCTGCCATCATCTTGGAAGAAGCCATCGGAGATATTGTTGGCGACAGATTCGGTGAGTCTGCTTTCTGGCAAATGCTTGCTGATGACAATCCAACCATGTTCCAACAGGTTGCTCGCATTGTCATGGACTTCATTGACAACGCTCTTGCGAAGTTGCGTGGAGATCAGAGCCTTGGGTCAAAGAATTTGGTGACAGATTTGAATGCTGCACGTCGTGTGATTGCTGACGTACTTGGCAATATTCAGCCACCAACACAAGAAGTTGTCGCACAACCAGAGGCAGGCATCCAGTTCAGCACAAAGAAAGAGCCTGCTGAGACCTTCTACTCTGCAATGGAGCGTGGATTTGAATCTGTCAAACAGTCATCTATGCCTGCACAGCAGTGGAAGGCATGGCTCAATTCAAACAAGTCCAAGCTCGGCATCAAGAATGCTGAGATCGAGTGGACTGGTATTGAGGAGTGGCTTGATCTGCAAGAAGGAAAAGTCGAGAAGCAAGACATTCTGAACTGGATTGCCGGTAACAGAGTCAAACTCAACGACATCATTCTTAATGCCAAGAGTGGTCTGACAGATGACCAGATGTATGACTATGTTGCTGCTATGGGAGAAGACCCGGACAGCATGACAAGAGACGACATGGTTAATGCCATTGTCGAACACTACGGATGGAGACGCAGCCGAGTCGAAGGAACAAAACACCGTCAATACACTGAGCCGGGCGGCGATGACTCAACCTACACAGAGATTGTTCTTGTAGATCCAACTGCAATGCCATACAAGATCAATGACAAAATTCATTTTGGTGTTGAGTCAAAAGGTCAGGCCATTGGTTGGATTCGATCTATTGTTAGGAAAGACGTAGATGGAAATGATGTTCTGTTCTTGGAGGAGATCCAAAGTCAGCGAGGTCAAGAGGGCAGAGATGTCGGATTCATTACAGAGGCAGAAGCAAAAGAGTATGAGAACTTATCTGCAAGAACACTTAAAGAGTTGCTACCCGCCGCTGATGCAGATCGTTATGCCGAGTTAAAGAAGAAGGCGGACATGGTTCCGTCTGCGCCATTTGTAGAAGACACGAAGGCATGGACTAGCCTTCTGTTAAAAAGAGCGATTGCCTTTGCACAGACTCAAGGAATCAACAGAATTGCTTGGACAACTGGAGAGCAGCAGGTAGAACGCTACAAGCTATCGAAAAGCATTGATGAATTGCTTATCACAAAAAATGAGAACGGCACATTCAATGTTCTGGCTAAGAAGAATAATTCAGAGGTAATCAACCAGTCCTCTCTCACAGAAAAAGAATTAACCAAGGCTGTAGGCAAAGGCTTGTCTACAAAAGCAATGGATTCTGGCGAGGAGTTGCGCTTGGTTGGCGAGGAAATGGATATTGGTGGTGAGGGCGTAAGCTACTACTACAACACCACCGTCCCATCCGTTGCCAAGACTATTGTCGGCAAAGATGCCGTCAGCGTAATGGATTTGGAGGATACTGGTGAGCAGCTTGGCTTTGTCATCCCAGAGAATCTGCAAGAGCAGGTCGCCACTGATGGCTTCCCAATGTTCAGTCGTCGTCGTTATGAGGAACAGTTCTCTGACCTTGATGACAAAACAAAAGATGCTGCCTTACGTAAAGGGTACTACACACCCCCAACAATCAAGGAGCGTCTCGATCATTTGAAGCCACGCTTTTGGGATCGCATTGTCCAAGGGACATTCGACAAGTTCCGTGCGGTGCGAGGCATCAGCGAGAAGGCATACATGATGTTGCGCTTGTCCGCTGGTTCACAGGATGGCGCTGTGTCTACGCTACTGCACTATGGTCAGGTGTTTGATGACGATGGCGCATTGAATGTGAAGAAGGGAACGAAGGGTTTACTCGATGTTCTCAAGCCAGTTGGCGGAGAGGTTGATCGCTTCCTGCTTTGGATTGCGGCTAACCGTGCAGCCAATCTGTCGAAGGATGAGCGTGAGCGTTTCTTCAAACCAGAAGACATTCGCATGCTACAGAAGTTGAACATGGGAACCATGAAGGACGGCAGCTCACGGATCGGCGTGTATGCTGAAGCCCTGAAGAACATGAATGAGTTGAACAGATCTGTCCTCGATGTCGCAAGATCAACAGGACTTATCGATGCCGACGCATACAAACGATTCTCTGCTGACATCTGGTATGTCCCGTTCTATCGTCAGATGGAAGACGATGGCAGTTTGTCTGCTGCTCAAACATCTTCCGGCGCTGTCGGCCAGTATCTCTCCAAGAAATTGAAGGGTAGCGACCGACCGTTGAATGACCTGATGGAGAACGTCCTGATGAACTGGACGCATATCCTGTCTGCCTCAATGAAGAACAAGGCTGCTGTCGAAACACTGAAAGCCGCATCAGACATGGGCGACATCGTCACCAAACTTCCTGCTCAGATGAAGGGCGCAGTGAAGGTGATGGAGAACGGCAAAGAAACCTACTACCAGATCGACGATGAATTCCTGATGAACTCACTGACCGCAGTAGCTCAGGCTCCAAGCTATGGATTCTGGATGGACACTGCTCGTGGGTTCAAGACTACGCTAACAAGATTCATCTCCTTGTCTCCAACCTTCAAGATCAACAACTTGATCCGAGACTCAATCCAGTCTATCGGCCTGTCTGAACTCAGCAGAAACCCAATGGGTAACGTGTTGCAGGGATGGAGAGCGTACAAGGATGACCGAGCAGAGGCATTGGCCGGTGGCGGCTTGTTCGCTATGGGTAACGCATTCGATGGAGACCAGTCCGCAGCCGTGAAGCGCCTACTCAAGACAGGAGTTAACAAGGCCGACATCCTAGACACCAAAGAAAAGGCGGCGGCATTCTTCGCATCTGTTCAGGATAAGTACGATGAGTTAAGTGACGCATCTGAGAATGCCAACCGTCTTGCTTTGTACCAGCAACTCCGAGCAAAGGGAGCATCCCATCTTGAGGCATCCTATGCCGCCAGAGATTTGCAGGACTTCAGCTTGCAAGGAAGCTATTCGGCTATTCGGTATGCGGCTCAGGTTCTCCCTTACTTTAATGCTCGCTTACAGGGTATGTACAAGTTGGGAAGAGATGGTCTCGACCCAACCATGCAGGTTCTGACTGGCAAGGCTTCAGACACTGAGAGACAGAAGGCGGCAAAGTTTGCCACCGTCACTGGAGCAGTCGTGGCTGCGGCCATGATTTTGTATCTGTCGCAGAAGGACGATGAGGATTGGAAGAAGCGCGAAGACTGGGATCGTGATGCCTTCTTCTGGTTCAAGCTCCCCGGAACAGATAAGGCTGTACGCATTCCGAAGCCATTCGAGATGGGTGCGATAGCAACTCTATTTGAGCGTGTGACAGAACAGATGGTCGATTCTCAGGTTGAGGGTAAGGTTTTTGGAAAGAGATTGCTGCACGTCTTGTCAGACAACTTCGCCATCAACCCAATACCTCAAGCTGTGCGCCCCATCTACGACATTGCTCGCAACAAGGACGGCTTCACTGATCGGCCAATCGAGTCTATGGGCATGGAGCGGGTCTCTGTCGAGAACAGAGTCAGCCCCGGAACGTCGGGTGCTGCCGTTGCAATCGGCACGATCAACAGCATGTTTGCTGAGTTTGCATCCAAGGTAACGGGCGGCGCAATCAACTCACAATCTGTCCAGTTGTCACCGATCCAGTACGACTACATGATTAAGGGATACCTTGGCTGGGTCGGCACAGGAATCCAGACAGCGTCGAATGTGATGGCAACCCCATTCAAAGATGGAGCATCATCCAGATACGAGCGCATCGATGACTACTTGGTTGTCGGCAACTTCGTGAAGACCGTACCACAATCACAGTCTCGCTACGTCACATCGTTTTATGAGAACGCCAAAGACATAGCGACGGCATCAGCAGATGTCAGCCACTTCCTAAATGCTGGGCAGTTTGAGAAGGCCAATGAAATCTACTTAGCGAAAGCCGATAAGCTGGCGCTGGCTAAGCTGTACAACAAGGGCACGAACATGATGTCATCTATCAGCAATCAGATCAAAATGGTTGAAGACGACAAGGTGATGACTGGCGCACAGAAGAGACTGGAGATTGAGCGGCTTCAGCAGATACGCATACAGATAGCGAAGGACGTTGAAGACGTTCGCATCTCCTCCAAGAAAAAATGAAAGAGTGCAGTAAGTCTATGCTTCGCAGGGTTCGTGATCCGAACTTTGCGAGGCGCTACTTTGTTGGCGACGGCATAGACATTGGCGGCAAGCCCGATCCCATCTCAGCGCACAGAGATATGTTCAGTGGCATGGGTAAGGTGAGGGTGTGGGATTGGGATGATGGTGATGCTCAGCACATGTCTGGACTCGCAGCCGAGTCTTTAGACTTTGTCCACAGCAGCCATTGCCTTGAGCATCTGGTCAACCCACGTCAGGGATTGAAGACTTGGTTCAATCTGTTGAAGCCAAGCGGCCACCTGATTGTGACCGTACCTGATGAGGACTTGTATGAACAGGGCGTATTCCCAAGCACGTACAACTCAGATCATAAGTGGACGTTCACCACGCACAAGAAATACTCTTGGTCAGACCAGTCCATTAACGTGACAGATTTGGTTGTTGGGCTGGGTGAGTTGGCTGAGATAATCAAGATTGAACTGATTACAGAAAACTATCAGTACGGTGCGAACAGAATAGATCAGACACTGTTTCCCGGGACAGAGTGTGCGATTGAGTTTGTTGTTCGCAAGAGGACAGTTCAGGAATTGGCCGACAGAGGAAGATGGAGGAGACCGTCATGACAACATACACAAAGCCGGGCTTGAGAGAGCGCATCAAAAATCAGGTGATGGCTGGCAGTAAGGGTGGAGATCCGGGCGAGTGGTCTGCTCGCAAAGCTCAGTTGGTGGCGCAGAAGTACAAGGCTGCCGGTGGCGGATACTCTGGCGGCAAGACAGGAGAACAGAAGTCTCTGTCCAAGTGGACGAAGGAAGATTGGAAGACATCTGACGGCAAGCCATCGGAAGGCAAGAAGAGATACCTACCGGCAAAGGCGTGGGACAGCTTGTCGCCCAGTGAGAAGGCCGCAACAAACAAGGCCAAGTCACAGGGCAACAAACAAGGGAAGCAATTCGTATCTCAGCCTAAGAAGATTGCTCAGAAGACGAAGGAGTTTCGCCGCTGACAGGAACATTCCGGTGGCGGTCAATCCACTCCGTTATGTCCTCACGGTAAGACTTCCATCTTCCGTTCTCATCAAACCGAAATGCGGGGATCTTCCCTGACACACACCATTGTCTGGCTGTTTCTGCCGTGACTCCAAGCATCTTGGCAATTTCACCAGCACCAATGATTTCTTTCATACGTCTAACTCTCCTTGCTCGCCATCGGTTGCGTTCTCTACAACAATCTGTCGGCTCAGTGCGTCAACCAGTTCGTCTTGGCTTGCGACCTTGACGTTGATGATTGATCGGGCAACATGACCCAGTGCCTGTGAACGATGTGATGCACGAATCAAACGGATAGTCTGGCCGTGTCCTACGATATAGATGCGCTGTTGTTTCATTGCTCTCTCCTTAAATTTTGTTTTCGTCTATTCGGTGATCGCCGCACCAATCGTTTACAAAGACCACCGGATAACCCCCTATCGTAGGGGCATGGCGACGGCATCTACCTAAGTGATAAACAGGGTCGAGTTCGCCGACAGTCCCTTGCTTGACGATCTGTTTGGGAACAAACCAAATACAAGTCTTGCAGCGCATACCTTGTGACCGGTGAACCCACGGATCTTGATCGCTCATTGCTTCCTCACTTTCTTTGTCTCTCTGTATTCCCACATCCCAGCAAACGCTGGGAACATGAGGTCGAACAGTCGTGCTAAGTACGGACTGTGGTTGTTGTTGATCTTCCACTCACTACCTTGTTCTTGTACGACTGAGTGGTGTCTCAACACATGAATGATTGTTCGGGCAGAGTAGTGTTTAAACCCTTTGTTCCGAACCTTCATTGCTTCTCCGACGAATGCGTCCCATACGTGGAGATTATTGGGGAGCCACTCTGTGAATTCTTCACAGAATAACTCCTCATTCTTTTTCATAACCTCAACAATTGGGTGCATGGTCAGAAAGGGATGTCGTCGCCCAAGTCACCAAAGTCATGCTTCAGCTCTGGCTCTTTCTTTTCTACGACGGGCGGCTTGCGTGGTGTATTCCCGCCGAGAAGCTCAATCTCCCCGACAGATCCAGACACCTTGATGCTGGTGCTGCCATCCTTTTTCTTGAACTCTTCTGTATGAGGATCGTTGATAACGGCGTATACCATCTGTCCCTTCACCAAGTATTCAGACAGGGACGAGGCTCGCTTCCCCCATAGACTCGCATCAATCCATTGCGTTGGCCGAGTGCCGTCTTCGCCCTTGCGCCCGTAGCTGTAGGCCAAGGACAGATTGCATACTGCTTCGCCATTTGGAGTTGTCCTGACTTCAGCGTCACGGCCAATACGAAAAACACCTGATAGATTTGCCATTGTTAATCCTTCAATTTATAAAGAGTTGTTGCGGTTAATTCGAGCTTTGGTGGTTGGGATTTCTTTTCTCTTGGTGGCTCGACTTGGGCTACCACCCAACACCAAAAGTCAGCCAGCCGCAGATGCAGCCAGTCCCAATACTCCTTCGATCTGTCAATCCTTGTGACAGCCATAACGTCGGGTGTCCAGACTACGAATTCGCAGTAGTCTTTTTGCGTGATTTCCATAAGCCCCTGCATTTGCGCCATGTAATAGGGCGGGATTTCTGGGTAGACAACCTGCGAATACGGGCACTTGACTTCACCCATCCCCTTATCCCCAACAAAAAAATCGGGTGAACCGCCAAGCCAAGCCATCTCCGGATGGGGTATAAATCCCACCAGATTGACAGAAGACGCATCCTCAACGCACCTCTTGCTGTACTCAGCAACTGCCTCAGCCTCATGCTCCTCTCCCCAATGTGATGCAGGGTTTCCTTCAAATGGTTCTTCTAATCCCATGATTCTTCGCCAGAGTTGTTGGCGAGAACCCGGGCCGAGGCCAGCGGCCTGTCCGAAAGAGGAGGCTGTCAGCTTCCCCTCTCTGTCTTTGTGCCATTGCTCTGTTCGCTGGTGCGGGTTCATGCTTCTCCTTTGAACTGGAATGAATTCTTGTAATTGCTCGGCAAGATTTTCTTTGCGTCAGCTAAGAGCTTCTTTGGTATGGGCTTGCCATCCAGATCAATGAGTTGATCGATCAGGCTGTATGTCATCGGCAACACAGTCTTTATGATTGCGGCATCGACAGTGGCACGTGCCATCGCCCACTCTGATGGGTCTATATCTGGATATGTCACTCCAGACCTTTCGCCAGTGCCTTGCAGAACTCCTCCGCCACAGCCTTCTCCTCATCGGATAACAGAGCAAACTGTCCACGCAATGCCTCCTTGCTCTTGCACTCAGACAGTCTGCGCTTCAATTCATCTACCTGTTCAGCAGTCATCTTGGCCTTGATCTCTGGCTTAGCTGAGCCAGCCTTGGCCGCCTCTGCCTTGCGGTCATTGACGTACTTGTTGTCGTCGTACAGGCCAAGGTAGATGTCCGCAGAGAATCCCAGCATTGACAGAGCCTTGCCGATAGCATCTGTTAAAGATTTCTTGGGAGCCTCTTCGTCCGTGAAGTAGCCGTTCTTGTTCTTACCGACGAAAGTGGTTTGGCCGAAGTGTTCGACCGTCCCACTTCCGATATGGATCGGCACTCCCTCTCCGTTCTCTAAGAAGATTGGGTAGGTCAGATGGATGCGGACAAAGTGGATGGTTTCGTTGGCAACCGCAACCTTACGGATCTCTTGCTTTGTTAGCACACGCTCACCTTTGCTGTCGAGCGTCCACTCCTCGGAGATCTCTTCGGCAATGATGGGCGTACCTTGCATCAGCCCTTGCTCGACAATCTTGACAGACCAGAGGTGGCCCATTGGCCCCCAGAGTTCTGTCGCCTTGCGGATTTGGTAGGTGTGATTGATGGCCGTACCTGAGAAGCCACCGCCTCGGCTGAATGCCTTGACGTGCCGTGGGTCGGTTGTGCATGTGGCATTCCACACATTCAAGAAGCTGCTGTTGTTTACTGCGTCTGACATTTGGTTCCTTTCGTTGACAATGTGTAAAGCATTTACCTTTTAAGGTAGGCAAAGTATACATGATTTGCCGAAGATTATACAGTGATTTGACGAATTTGTAGGTAAAGACCAACTAAACCAAATGGGTAATGGTTTACCCCGCTTGCATTTTGTTTCGCAATGTACGACACTCTCGTCCGCAGGGTAGGTTCTTGGTCGCTCCGAGGACTGAAAGCACTGGTAGTTTTTTCCTTTCGACCAGTGTTCCCTGCCCCTTCGGGGTTTCAAAAGAAAGGCGGGAAAGGACTCCATGTTCAGTTATCAATTTCATATCAGGGACTACCTGACGAAGACAAGGCATCTCAGCCTGACCGAAGACTTGGCGTACCGTCGATTGATGGACGTGTACTACACAGAAGAAAAACCACTGCCCAAACAGCCGGAAGACTGCGCTCGACTGATTGCGATGCGTGAGTATTCGGATGATGTTGGCCGTGTGTTGCAGGAGTTCTTCATCCAGTCGGATGATGGGTGGAGGAACGACCGATGCGACTACGAGATTGAGAAGTACCACGGCAAAGCAGAGTCAGCCAGACGTGCGAACAAAGCCAAGATAGAAAAGAAAACTCTGAAATCAGAACTGAAATCAGAACCGTCTCAGGACGCAACCCATAAACCCAAGAACCCAAGAACCCAGAAACCCACACCTATGGTTGAAGGGTTCGATTCTTTTTGGTCTGCCTACCCGCGTAAGGTGGCGAAGGCTGAGGCGCAGAAATCTTTCAACAAGATCAGACCAGATGCTGAGACGCTGACACAGATGCTTGCGTCCCTTGCGAAGTCACGCCAATCCACAGACTGGCTGAAAGACAACGGCCAATTCATTCCATTCCCAAGCACGTGGCTGAACCAACGCAGGTGGGAGGATGAGGCCTCTGAACAACCAATTCAATTTGAAGGAATGCTATGACCGACTTCAACAGACGAACAGAGATTGAAGACAAGCTGACCAGCCTTGAGGAAAGGATCAGCTCATTGCAGGAAAGACTGAACAGATACTACGAGTCAGGATGGAACGCTGCACTTGAGTTGGCGGCGTTTGAGATTGAGCATAACTTTGTTAAAGCATTCGGCAAAGATACTTTGTCGAGCATTGCAATCTATATAAGGGGGATGAAGAAATGAATAACCCACCAGCATTTCCAAGACCAGCATCAGACGCTCATCAACATGGTATGCACAAACCACAAGATGGCATGACCTTGCGTGATTACTTTGCGGCAAAGGCTATGCAAGGGCTTTTTGCAAGTGGTCACTATGAGGGAAAAGTAAATATTGTCGAAGTAGCAAAAACCGCTTACACAATGGCAGACGCAATGTTGAAAGCGAGGGAAGCATGAGCCAAGATGACTACGTTGAAATAAGAATAGCCCCTGAGCTTTCTGAATGGCGGTGCTATTTGTTTGGCAACAGACCCGGCAGCGTAGGTATTGTGTACTGCCCAGCAAAAGGCAGAGTTCCAAATTTGTTTGTGCGCTGGATGATGCGTATTTGTTTTGATTGTTTGTGGGTAAAGGATAAGAAATGATCCTCGATCAAGGCAAACTGGCAAACGGATTGGTTGATGAACTGCTTGCGGTCATTCACCAGTATGACGAGTCGCTGTATATGTGTAGCGTCATTGGCGTGTTGGAGTTGGTCAAGCAGCAACTGATACAGGAAAGCTTAGACAGGGAGGATGACGAATGACACAAGATGAAATCATTGAAATGGCTAGAGAGGCTGGATGTATTCCACGTAGACATCCCGAGTATTGGGAAAATATACAAGTGTTTGCTACGCCTGATGTACTTATTAATTTTGCCCAACTATTAGCCGACAAAGCAACAGAAGAAGCCAACGCAAGAGCCAATGCTTCTTGGACATTGATGTGTAAAAAGATGGTTGCGTTTGAACGTGAAGCCTGTGCAAAAGTGTGTGATGAGTTGTACGCAGAAGACGAAACCGTGTCTGTGGGTGAATGTGTCAACGCCATCAGAGCCAGAGGTGAAGCATGATTGAAGTATTGAAACAGATGGTAGAAGCCCTTGAATGGTGTCATGGCGGTGAACCTATTGGCACAGCAGAAGCAATCAAAGCAGGGAAGCAAGCAATTGCAGAATTGGAAAGCCAAGAGCCTGTGGCTTATATACGTCGCAATGAATACAACGAGTATCGACTTGAGCCAACAGATAATTTCAAGATTGAGGACATTCCTGTTAGCGTTGAAGTAATGCTCTACGCCCACCCACCACAGCGCACATGGCAGGGGCTGACGGATGAGGATATAGAAGAGGGCATCAGGCAAAGTTGGGTCACAGAACAGGCTTTTCAGTCTGCCGCATGGTGGGCAGACGCCAAACTCAAGGAGAAGAACACATGAAGAGACCAATGCCTAGCGGAGCCAGTGAGATTCATGACTTGCGTGTAAGCAAGAAGATGGTTCCGAACGAAATTGTTTTTGTGTCTATGGTTGGAGACTTAACCTACGGGAATTGGATTGTCTATGTTGACATAAATAAAAACCCAGAAAGCTATGAGTGGATTTGGGCGGTCAACCTACAAATCTGTTTGGTGTACGACACATCTGTTCACCGTGACATTGTCAAACACTATGCAGAGACAATCGCAAAAGCTAAGCCGAACGGCGGTTACATCGTTGGAGATAACTTTCAAGGCTATCTGTATCTGTGGAATGTAGACAAGCAAGCCGGAGCGCATTTAACTTACACGCCTGAGATCAATGGGGACATTGAGCTTGGACTGACAACACATCCAGCAGAAGCTGTCTACAGAAGAGTTTATCCATACGAGATGGAATTTTTAAAAGGGGTGGACAGTGTCAAATGAAATGATCTTCACGGCAGACAGCATAGACTTTGCCGAGTATGCAAGCGAGCCACACGACAAAGAAAAGATAGTTGCGCCAAAGAAATACAGGGATGAGACCATCGCCTTGTTGTCTGGCGTGGAGATGGTCAAGGGTGCAACGCTTCCTTGGCCGAAGACGCATGACCACATCAGGTTCAGGGCGGGAGAGGTCAGTCTATGGATGGGTATCAATGGTCACGGCAAGAGTTTGCTGACCAGCCATGTCATGCTGGACTTCCTTCACCAGAATCAGAAAGTCTGTATCGCTAGTTTCGAGATGAAGCCACGGGCTACGCTTGCTCGCATGTGTAAACAAGCAGCAGGAAGTCCTTTGCCGACGGCTAGGTTTGTAGATGGCATGCTTGAGCATGCAACAAATAGGCTTTGGCTATACGACAAGATGGGACAGACAGACCCTAGCCATCTGTTGTCGATCATGCGGTACGCAGCAAAGAAACTTGGTGTACAGCATTTCGTTGTTGACTCGTTGATGAAGGTGGTCAAGGGTGAGGATGACTACAACGGACAGAAGAATTTTGTAGACAGCGTGTGTGCATTTGCTTTGGATTACAACATCCATGTACACATCATCCATCACAGTCGGAAGCTGGGCGACGAGATGCAGGTTCCGGGAAAGATGGATGCCAAGGGCAGTGGATCTATCGTAGATCAGGTGGATCAGTGCTTTACTGTGTGGAGAAACAAACGCAAAGAGCAACAGATTCAGGCTGGCAAAGAGGTGGATGAGGGAACCCCTGACGCAATCTTGGTGTGCGACAAGAACAGGCACGGGGATTGGGAGGGTAGGGTCGGGTTGTTCTATCGATCAGGCGCATGCTCTTATTCGCAGTCTCCATCGCAGACGACGTACTACAACTACGACAGATACATGTCGAACGAAGGGGTAGAGATATGAATCCAATGCAGTTGGAATTACATGCAAAAGAACTTGCTGCCGAGCTTGCTGGCTATAAGGCCGCCGTTCACTCTCTATCGTTCGAGTTAGAGATGCTTAAGGACAGGTCGAACAGATCAATTACCCACAAAGAAATTATGCTCATCAGAAAGCATGCGCTGGATCAGGCATCGGAGTTTGTAATGGACTGGGGTATTCCAAAGTCCGGAGAAGACCTTGTCAATCTGTGCGACAAAATTAAAAAGCTGAATGAAAAGAAAATCGACGCTGTTAACAGAGGGGCTGTGGTCGCATCCGAATTTTTCCGAAGGTGAGAGAACTATGAAAGACATCGCAGACCTTAAAGATCAGTTGCGTGAAGAGCAACGCAAAAAGAACAGAGAAGAGATGCCGGAGATCGCCAAACTGATGGACGAGATCAACGCCAAGTACCCCGGATCGAAATTGATTTGGGCGAAAGATCTGTCCACCGGGAAAGAGATCGGCAAGAGATCCGTTGAGAAGAACGTGTTTGTAATCCCAGATAACTATA
>Ga0208005_1000157_pt1 | contig 30213 bp, 45 predicted proteins | sample DEB19_08_DNA_3_FD_184530 | JGI IMG/M metagenome (GOLD analysis project Ga0208005, IMG submission 184530) | Aqueous microbial communities from the Delaware River and Bay under freshwater to marine salinity gradient to study organic matter... | ecosystem: Environmental > Aquatic > Marine > Coastal... | reverse complement strand
AGCGAGCCACTACTCTCGGTCTGCGCCTGGCAACAACAATGACTTCGCATGGATCGTGGTCACCAGCCTCGTCCCAAATGCCCGCAGAAGGGTCCGCGACCACGAAATACGACTCGTCTGGCTCGGGTTCTTCCCACACCTCGTAGGACACTTGGGCGCCAGAGGACGTCGTATGGGTGCGTCGGGTACCCTCTTTGCACCGCTCGGCCCATCTTGCGATGCCAGCCGAGTCGAACGGGTTCGTTCCCGTCAGATCGAGGTACTCACCGTACAGTTTAGCCCTCTGGAGAGGCCCTTTCGAGTCCTCCTCGATGGCTTTCAGGTGGTCCCTTCCGAGCGATTTGTTGTCAAAAACTGACATCCTGAGTTCAATCTTGCCATCTTTGCCCGATTCACGCTCGCAACCGCGGAAATCCTCCCTCAACCACTTCCATTCGCGCTTGTCGAGCGGCGTAGCGGTGATGAAACGCACGAAATGACGGTTCGCACGCCCTCGCATACGCAATTCGCGCCACGCTTCCTCCTTGGGAGGCTCGTCACCATGCGCCCAATCGAGTCGCATACCGGCCAAGGACTGCCCATCCTCGACGAAGAACCTGACGCACGACCAATCGTGCCAGTTATCGGACTTCGAGCGGTTGGGCTTGATCCAAATCGCCTCGATAGAGGCGCCGGTCTTTTCCAGGTGGTGCGGCCAGTCTCCGATGGCGGTCCTGTAAGCCTTGATGACGGACTCTTTGGCCATCGCACGGCCCTTGCAGAGGACAAGTCCGACGTTCGGGGTGCCGAGGATGGGCATCGGAACACCGTCAAGTTCCGTGACACCCCTCGAAAGGGCTACCCCGCAGTAAGCCCCGACGGTCGTCTTGCCTGCCTGGTTCCCAGAACGGAGATAGATCTCGCGGAACTTGCCCAATGAGGCTGCGAATCGGCGCTGTGAGTCGCTGGAGAAACGGAAAACGGATAGCGGGTCCGCAGCGAACTGCTGCAAACCCGCTTCCGCGGCTAGTAATGCCCTCGGGTCAGGAGCCGCCGGGAAGGTCATTCGCCATCCCTCGCGGATTCACGTTCCCAGAAAAGCACCGTCAGGATCACCGCCACCACCCAAAAGGCCACGTCTGACAAGTGACTACTTCGCCTTTCGGCGCCCCTTGGGCACCATGCCGCCGTACTTGTAACCCTGGCGTGGCTCCTCGTTCTTACGCGAGGCGGCAGCAGCGGCAGCAGCAGGGAGAGTTCCGCGCATAGCGGCAGCCTTGAAAGCCGATTGCAGCTCAAGATTGTTCACCCCGAGCTTTTTTGCCAACTTGGTTACTTCAAGATATGCCTTAGTTGCTATATCAGGCTGCCTGGCCGATCCACTAGGGAGTTGTGCAGACTGCTCAGAGGCTCCCTTGGCGATATCGTACTGCTTACCTCCGCGCTTTTTTGCTGACTCAACCCATTTCTGGGCCGGTCTGCGTTCGTAATTGGGAGGTTTCACGGACCAACGGCTTGCGGATGCCGCTCTCGACTCGGCTGCGTCAGCAGCATATCCAGCCGTTCTGCGCCCGACACCGCCAGCATAGGGCCGTCCGAAAGTAGACGCCGCCGACTTTTCTGCCTTCACAACCTGCTGCATGGATAGCCCGGTCTTTTTTGCCCATGCAGCAAGCTCATCAAGACTCATCTTCCCGCTGGTGACGCTATTCCTGATCGTCTTTGCAAACTGAGCAATAGCCTTCGGATTCTTTGCAAGAGCAATCCCAGCCTTGCCGAGCGCGACAAGTTCGCGACCCTCGATTGGGACCTCGCCGCGGACGATACGGGTCGAGTCAGTCCACCCATGCTTGGCAATATCAGCCGTGGTTTTATCGCGGAGCCTAGCAGCGTAAGCCTTGGTTCTAGCGCTGATACTGTCAGCGTAAGCCTTGGTTTTATCGGTGAGTGACGGCTTCTTAGCAGCCATTGGCGTAGCCTCGTTCAGTTCAGGTGGATCTCGTGCCGGTCATCGCCCTCTTGGGCCAATACGGCCTTCAACACGGCGGTCACTATAAGCCCCAACTCGCCGGGAGTCACCTCCAATATCTTGGACTCCGACGAAACCCGCACGACGCCCTCGCCGTCCACCTCGATGCGCAGGTCCCACTCGCGATCAGACGGGAACATAACCACCCAGGCGTCGCACGGAGGCGAGCCGCTGGTCGGGGTAGGCGTTGAAGTACGCTTCGAGGAACGCCACGCACCGCTCAGCCGAGTCGTGGATGGAGGCGCCTTCGCCAGACTTCGCGATGTCCACCAGGCGTCGGAGTTCCTGCTCGTCCTTTGCCCCCAGCGAGTTGATGAACTCCACCGTGATGCGGCGCTCCTCCCCGACCAACTTCATGATCTGGGCGTAGAGGTTCATCTCGGTGCGGGAACCGACGCTGATACCGCGGCGAATGGCCGCGACATATTCCTTTACCACCTGCTCGTCCGCCAACCCCTCGCGGACCTTCGCGCCCTGCGTGTCCACCAAGGCCCTCACCTGGGCCACGTAGGCCCGGCGCTGCCCCATGGCCACGACACCCTTGTTACCCGAAACCTCCAAGGATGCCCCAGAATCGTCTCCCGGTACCTCGTCCGACTCCAGACTCATACCAACCCCCGTTCTGCCCTACACGGGCATCCTAGAGCGTTCTAGGCCCTATCGGCACTCAGGGCCGTGGTGGAGAAACGCGCTAACCGCGGTACCCACCTTCCACCCCTTCAGGGTGGTGTTTAGGCGTAACTTGGTGCGGTGCAACTGGTAAGGCTTGAAAAGGTGCTGGTGGGGCGCGCTGTCAGTCCAGAGTCTCTAGGTCGGGGTCGATGCCGCGGCGGGGGGTCGTCGCTGACCCCCGGACGGCTGCCGCGGCGCCCTCGGCGCGCCTCGCGGCCCTCTCGGCGCGATCCGCCGCGGCGAGCGCCGCAGTAAGCGCCTCTCGGGCACCACGCGCCGCGTCCCGCGCTCCCTGCCCTTGCTCCAGGCCCATCCTGCCCTTGATCCATTGCCCTACTGCCCTAGCCAAACGGCGCATAGTCCCTATGCCCTCCCTTCCTATCCTATCCCTACCCTTCCCTTCCCTTCCCTTCCGTTCCCACCTAGCCTCCAGGATGGGACGTTGTGGGATTGGCGCGAGGGTAGGCGCAAGCGCCATGATTGTGCAAGGCGCGAACGGTACCGATCGCCTATGCGCCGATTGCGGCGCTTACCCTCCCAGGATTTCGGGCGGGGAGCTTCCCTCTATATATAGTGTCTGCATCCTAAGATTTTCCCTTGACGCCTACGTGGTTCGGGTATATCTTGTGTGTGTGCGGGGAATGGTCCCCGCCTAGAGGGGGGGAACCATGGAAGATTACGGTAAGGTTTTCGAGAGCGCCGCGATCCTGCTCGCGATTTTCGGTCCTATCGGGACGTTGGTTTATTTCTACGTCACGTCCCGCATCGGTGAAAAGCGCCGCGCCGCGTTTACCCTCCAGGATGAATTGAAATTCTACCGTTCGCAGTCTGAGTATTGGCGGGGACGCGCCGCGTATTGGCGAGCCGAAGCACTGTTTCACTACGGCCACGCTAACCCCGAAAAGGGAGGGAATAACTAATGCTCGCCTATTCCGACCCCGCGCATGAGAACGATCCCCACAAGCTCCCCGACCTCCGTATTTTTGAGCTTACTGCCGAAGAAATCGTGGAACTTTGCCAGGATGAGGACATGTTGCACGACATGCGCAAGCGCTTCCCTCTCATGGACCTTAATTCCAGGGAGCGGCGCCGCGCCATTGATTGGGCTGTCGAAAACTATTACATAGTCTCGGGCTGGTTTTTCCAGTATTGCTATCCAGGCTGCCTCCCCGATAGCGACGCCTTCGGCCCTTATGATAGCGCGGACCTAGCCTTGTCTGAGGCTCGCGCCATGGGAGGGATCGAGTAATGACGTGTTACTGCATGGCATGTACGCTTGCGCGCCGCGCCGGTCGCGTCCTAGCCTGGGTTGCGACTCTCGGCGCGTTTTTCGCCTTGGGATATTGGGGCGCCTTGCACGTGATCCCGCGTCTGCCCTACTAGCCTAGAAACGAAACGCGGCGCCCTCCAGCTATCGGGGAGGGCGCCTCATTATTGCTCCCCGGCGCCCAATGTTTTCCCTTGACGCTAGGAACCGTCGCGCATATATTGTGCATGGGCGCCGAGACGCGGCGCCAGGATACCTAGAGGGAGGGGTGAGCAATGGGAAACGAAACGCCTAAACTGGAGCTTGGGCAGTACGTGTTCCATTACGTTGTCTGCGCAGAATGCGGGCATGAATTCAAGGGACGGAATTATCGCGACACCGCCGGGGATTACGTTTGCGACGCGTGCGCATATTCCATTACGGGAGGGAACGCCTAATGGCCGATCACACCGTTGCCGATTACATTTGCGCCTTGCGCGGTTTGGCGCTTGAGCGTCCGAATTTCGAATTCGCAAACTACGGGGACGTTCGCGCCTATCGCGCCGATACTCGCGCCAGTCTGCGGGACCGAGACGACGCCCTCGCCTTGCTCGCATACCTTGAGCGCGTCGCGGCGCTTGGGGCGCCTACGCTCCAGGATTTTGAGCGTGCCGCCGCATGGGGTGGGCGCATGGTTTTTCGCGTTCGCGACGGTAAGCTTGTGGCCGATCATGAGGCCAATCAGTATTGGCCAACTGAGTATCGGGCGAGCGTGGCGCGTTTCGTGTCGGGTATTCTCTGGGATTATTTCCGGGACTACTGCATCCCCAAGAACGGTCAGGGAGCCGATGCGATTAGGGACGCGGCGCGTTCGGCACTCGGAAAGCGCTTGTCGCTCCGCTGGTTTAGGTAATAGAGGGAACCAGGCTAGGCGGGGGCGCCGATCGCCGGTGCCGCTCGCCTAGCCTCATGAGGGAGGCGGGAACCATGAACGCACGCGGTAAGGATGAATTGAGAGTGGCCAAACGGGCGGTGCGGGAACCATACGCGTGGCCAGGCGGGTACCCGGTTTTCGTTTTGTGCGCTGACGGGGAGCTGCTTTGCACCAATTGCGTTCGCACCAATTGGCGCCAAATCGTTTGGGCTACCCGTTGGGGCGGTTTTCTCGATTCCGGTTGGGCGGTAGCGGGATCGGTAATCCATTGGGAGGATGAGCCAGGCGAGACAACGTTTTGCGGCCATTGTGGGGAGCGCTTGCAGTCCGCCTACGGGGAGGCAAGGTGCGATCGCGAGGCCGAGACTCAATTCCTAGATGCCGTCGCGCTTGAGGAAGTGGCGCCGGACGTTCTCGCCACGGTAGAGGCTGAGAACGCGGACGCCGCGTTAGAGGACGAACGGCGCGAGGCTGACGCGGAAAACGCCGCGTTCCTCCAGGCGCCGCACCGAATTGGGAGGGTCAATTGAGAACATATGCGGTAGTTTTGCCGCGTTGGGGGGGAAATGACATGCTTAACAAGCGCAAGGTTAATCGGGACAAGCGCAGATCCGTCATCCGCAGCGTGGCGTGGCGTAAGATAGCACGGAAGCACGCCGTCATCATGGCGTCTAACCTCTACCGTTTGACGTGCGGTTGTAACGCGTGCCGATCGCTACGCAATTTTAACCGCGAGGGGGGAGCATGAGCGACTATAGCTTGCGCAAGTGGGAGCGTCCGCGGGACTGGAGCGGCCAGGAATGGAACGGGTACTTTGTTTTCTTGTGCCGGGATCGCGATAGCGGCGAGCTTGACAATAGCAATTTTGAGACTGCGCACGCCGCCTTGCACGAATTGCCCGCGTATACCGCGCTAGACTCCAACCGCGAATTCTATTGGTCCCGGTATATCGTCCGGGAAAGCCATTGGCTTTGCGGTTGGATTGAATGGATTGCAATCCATGGGGGCGATACGTTGGCCCTCCAGGCCGCGCAAGAAATGGCCGATCGCATGGAACGGTACGCCGTGCTAGATGAAAACGATTATACCGCCAGGGAGCTGGAGCACGCTACGCGTTGGTGGAACCGCGCCGGTTTGCGCGAGCGCATCCGGGCGATCGGGGACTATTCCAACGGGGAGGAAAGCATTTTCGCGGCGCGCCGGGATGAATTACCCGCTAGTATTTGGAGGGTTGACTAATGCTTATTCTAATCGCGAACGTGCTATTGGTAGCGTCCGCGTTACTTTGGGAAGTTAGTCCGGGGAGGGGGGGGAAGAAATGAGCTATTCCAAGGCTAGGTTTCTGGTGCACCTTGACGGGGCGCTTGAAGATAGCATCGGTTGGCCGGATGCTATGGGGCAGTTTCATACCGATCGCGAGCGCGAGGCTTACCGTGCGGGATTTACTCGGGGAGGGCATGAGGCGCTTAGGATTTTGACGGCCAGGGCGGGCGTGAATTTGGAGTCCGCTACTAAGTAGTCCAACCGGCGCCCGCTTGCGAACCTTGACGGGATCGCGGGCGGGCGCCAATCATGAGGGGGCCAGGATGCAAGGGGAAGAATTGGAGCGTTTGCGCGAGGCCAGGCTACGGGATGCCGCACCGGCGCTTCTGGCCGCTTGCCGCGAGGCGCTGGATGAATTCACGTATAACGACTGCGAACCGGAATTCGTGCCTTGCATGGTAACTTTGCGCCGGGCAATTGACCTCGCGCTTGACGGTACTAGCTGGAGGGACTAGGTTACTCGGGCGGCGCCGCGAGGGATTGCGTGCGCCGCCCTTTTGCTCGCGAGGGGCGCGAGCGCCAGGGGGGGGAGATATGGGGAAGAATTGGGGATCGGTGCGCCTTGACCTTGCCGCCTACGCGGCGCAAGTACGGCACCCCGCGCTAACGCTGGAGCAGTCCGGGCGACTCGCGCTCGCGTGGCCGGGCATTTGGATCGCCTACGGGGGCTCGCCCGCGCCCGAGTCCGAGTGGCGCCGGGCCATGGGCTACGGGGAGGACGAATGGCCAATTGCGCGTACCCAATTCGCGTGCGCGCTGGAGCGCGACTCGGGCTGGACGTTACCATTCATGGCCGATGAAGGCGCCCGTCAGGCCGCAGTCAGCGCATCCCAATCGGCAAAGGTCGGTAAGCGTTGGAATACCGCGGTATCGCCCGGTATACCGCGGAATACAGTTGTTTACCCTGCATCTAATATAGGTAACACCAATTACACCAACACCAATTCGCGCAATCGGAAAATCAAAACCGAGTCCCAGAGTTTCGTTTCTTTCTGGGAGGCTTACCCCAGGAAGATCGATCGTACCGGGTGCGCGAAACTGTGGGCCTCGTTCAAGCTGGACGACGAGGCGCCCGCCGTCATGGCCGGGTTGGCTTTGTGGGCCACGTACTGGACGGGCCGCGATCCGCAATACACCCCGCACCCGTCCACGTTCCTGCGCCAGCGACGGTGGGAGTCTCCTCCTGAGTCGGTTTCGCCAATTGGCGGTTCCGGTAAATCCGGGGACGATGACGGGTGGACCGTCACCGGGCCACCGCACAAGTGGGGGGCGAAATGAACATGGTCGAGCGAAGCATCCTAGGTTCGATTATGGCGGGCTTGAAGCCCTCCCAAGTGGTCGAACTCTCGGACATGCCCAATCCGGCCCACAGGGCCATCCTTGGAGCAATCAGGGGCATCGAGGCGGACGGGCTTGAGGTGTCTCTGCCTCTGGTCCACGAGCGGCTCCGTGGCGGGGCAGATCCTGAGGGCTTGTGGTCATCGGAGTTGTTCACGGTCATGGAGCACCAGGTCGGGTCGCAGAAGAACCTCGACTCGCTGGTGGTCCAGCTCAAGCGAGAGGCTCGCTCTCGGGTCATCCGTCAGGGCGCTGCTGCCTTGGCCTCTGGGTCCGTCCCACCGGAGTCCGTCGCGGGGCATGTCCAGCGCCTTGCCGATTTAGCTGGTGCGTCGGATGGTTCCCGCTCCGCTACCCACGTCTCGAAGGGCCTAGAGCGCCTGTTCTCGACCGCCTCTGTCCCGAGCGTGCCGTTCGGGATGGAGTGCCTCCGCGACCTCGAAGTGAATGCCGGTCAGGTCTGCGTTGTCGGCGCTCGTCCAGGCGTCGGCAAGACGGCGTTCCTAGGGACCGTGTGTTTGAACGCGGCTCGCGAGGGTTGGCGCTGCCTGTTCCTGTCGCTGGAGATGCCTTCCATCGAGATCCAGCAGCGCCTTCTGGCTGGCCTGTCGCGCATCCCGATCGGGGACATCAAGCGGGTGAGTAACCCGAAGATGCTCGAATGGGCGAGGTCACTTGCGGAGCTGCCCATTTGGGTGGAGGATGGCGACGAGGAACCACGGGTGAAAATGGACCTTGAGGGGGTCACGCCGCTGGTGAAGCTGTTCGCCGAGGTTTCGCGAGCCGATGGCGTGAACGGGGTCGTGTTCTTGGACTACATCCAGTTCATGCACACGAGGCAGCGAATCGAGCGGAGGCATGAAGCGGTTGGCCACGTCATCCGGTCCATCAAGCGCCTTGCACGCGATTCCAATGTCCCCATCATCGCGGCGGCGCAGTTGTCGCGCCTCGTCGAGCAGCGGGGTAAGGATTCCAGGCCGCAGATGAGCGACCTGTCGGATAGCGCGGACATCGAGAAGAACGCGGACAAGATCCTGTTCTTGCACCGCACCGATGCCGGTGAGTGTTTCATACGGGTAGCGAAGAACAGGCAGGGTCCGGTGTGGACGTGCGAGGCGAACTACGCCGCGGACATCTGCACCTTCGAGGACAAGGGGTGGGTATGATCACCACTCGTGAGGAGGGGGAGTGACCGCTGGCATCGGCCATTGAACGCGAGGGCCGGGAGGGGCCAGCACTTACACGCGCACGGTCACAAGAAAGAACGGTAGCACCGAAAATTTCACTTGTCACCTAGGAGAAATGGACATATGTTGAGCAAGGGTTACTTGTCGGAGCCGAAGTTGAGGGTCGTGAAGGGGCTTAGCGTAGACGCCTGTCACACGCGGTACCAGGCTATCGTGACGGCGGCCAAGGCGAGGCTGGAGGAGGAACTTCGCGAGGCTGACAAGCCCAAGGCGCTGGAGTGCAGGGCTTGCGGCGCCTCGTTCACGCACGTCGGGGTGGGCCGTCCCCGATCGTTCTGCCCGAAGTGCTACAGCGGCCCTGGGAAGAAGGAATACGAGAAGGCCTACCAGCGCGGTTACTATGCGCGACGCAAGGAGGGATTGAGTGGATACGAAAAGGGCATGGATTGAGAAGCTGATGCGCGAGGCGTGCAGCGCAGACCAGGGGCGGGTGCGACTCACGAGCATGGTCAAGGATGCCAAGCAGACCGCCAACTGCGCTGTAGAGCTTGCCATGTCGCTGAACAAGTTCGCGAACGATCACAACGTCACCTGCAAGCGGTTCGCCTGCGAGTCCGAGTGCGAGGAGACGGTCTATAGCGCAATCGCGATGGCCACGAAGCTCATCAACCAGGCACGCGAGCTTGTGACCTCGGAGTACCTGCTCGCGATCAAAGAAGCGAACCGCGATGCCAAGTAGCACCTGCTTCGCGTGCGGCACCGAGTTGAGTGCCACGTCGTCCACGGTGCTCTGCCAAGAAGGTCTGGCCCATCTGCCCTGCTGGCTGGACTGGTACGAAATCAATAAGCAGGGCGTCCACAAGGAGAACGGAAAGTGACTACCCGCACCAAGTTCATGCCGACCATCGGCTCAGGTTCGAGCGGCTCAGGTCAGTATTTCAGGATGACGTCTCTGAAGGAGGGTCCCGCGAAGCTGCGCCTCCTCTCCACCCCTATCACGGGCTATGAGGGCTGGACCGCCTCCGGCAAGCCTGTCCGCGCTGCGACGATGGACGATTTCAGCCCTGAGATCGAGTGGCGCGTTGAGAAGGGTAAGGAGGAGCGCCCGAAGTTCTTCGTCGCGTTCTTCGTGTGGAACCACGCTGAGAAGAAGGTCCAGGTGCTGAGCCTGACGCAGCGTACCGTCATGCAGCAGCTCGACGCTCTTGACAGCAACGACGATTGGGGCGACCCGCGAGAGTACGACATCACGATCTCGCGCACGGACTCCGGGGACAAGGTTTCCTACACGCTCCAGCCGTCTCCCAAGAAGCCCCTACCCGCGGCAGCCGCGACGGAGTGGCAGCGAGTCCAGGATGAGTGCGTTGGGTTGGAGGCCCTGTACCACGATGGGCACCCGCTGGAGTTGTTCGGTACCATCCACTAAGCTGTCCGGGCGGGTGGTCGAGTGGCCACCCGCCTTTCACTACATCGCAACGGAGGGGTTGTGATTCTGGACCTGAAGGCACCGCACCAGATCTACAAGGCCAAGGACGGACGCCGCTTGACAGGCGTGACGACGTACCTCGGCGTCATCGCCAAGCCACAGTTGATGAAGTGGTACGCCGACGAGGAACGCAAGGGTGTGCTCGATTGCGTTGCCCGAGGCGTGGCGCTACCGGATGGGCCGTTCGCCGAGGTCAAGCGTGACAAGGCCGCTGACCTAGGGACCGTGACGCACGCTCAGATCGAGGCGTATCTCAACAACGATACGCTGTCCGAGGAAGGCATCCCCGAGGACATCTACCGGCAGTCGTTCCACGGGCTCGCACGATTCCGCGAGTGGTGGCACGACAACCGTCTCTCGGTGTTCGCGAGCGAGCACCAGTTCGTTTATGAGAGCGAGTTCATGTCCTATGGCGGCACCGTGGACATCGTGGCGCAGGACCAGTACGGGAAGTTGGTGCTCATCGACGTCAAGACCACCAAGAAGTCGCGCTACTGGCCCTACGACGAGGTATACGCCCAGGTGGCGGCCTATACCCATGGCGTGAAGTCGCATTTCGACGTCACCCGTTGCATGGCCGTCCGGGTCGGGAAGGACACCGACGACGCCATCCAGGCCGTCGAGTTCACGCAGGGCCAGATCCACAACGGATGGATGCTGTTCACGGCAGCGTACGACGCCTACGAGGCTAAGAAGGCTCTCGCCCGCGCCACGAAGGAGGCCGCCAAGTGAAGAAGGATCCCTGTGTTGACTGTGGCCGCGGGGCTGAGTTCTACGACGAGAACGACGAACCCGTGTGCGAGTGCTGTCTCGAATACAAGGCCGACAAGTACGATGCTGAGCGAGAGGACCGTAATGAGGACTGAGCGATGAGCCGGAAGAAGCGGGCGAGAACCGCGGGGGCCGTGTGCCCCTGCGGGAACCGCTGCATCAGGTCCAACGCCGTGATTTGCGAGGCTTGCAGGAGCGACCCGGAGAAGCGCGCTAAGGCGGAGTGGCAGAGGTCGCTGGTGGTCATGCGTGACCGCGTTGATCGTGAGGCTGAGAAGGACACCCGGAACCTGCCCAGGCGGGACACGTTTACACCGCTCATGGGTGAGAGTATCGTGAACATGATGATGAGGGATGACTGGTGACTACTGAAAGGTTGTTCCTGCGCGTGTTCCTGACTCTCGTGGTCTTGGGAGTCGCCTCTATGATGACCCCGTTCATGCTTCTACTGAAGCTGCTGGAAGGTCTCTATGTCTCGGTACAAATCACGGCAGACTCGCTCGCCCAGGCTTGGAGTGAGCCGAGCACGGAACAACCGCGGGGCGATCAAGACTGAGTATCGTGGTGTGATGTACGACTCGAAATCAGAGGCCAACTTCGCACGGCACCTAGACGCTCGGGTTCGCGCCGGTGAAATCAAGGGGTGGGAGGGGCAGGTCAGGGTCGCCCTGATCGTGAACGGGGCGAAGGTCTGCACGATGATTCCCGACTTCCTCGTGACTCACAATAACGGCAAGAAGGAATACATTGAGGTCAAGGGGTACCAGACTCCGATCTACAAGCTGAAGTTCAAGTTGTTCCACGCCCTGTTCCCAGAGGCTTGGTACACTCTTGTCGGGGCCAAGCAGGCGCTGGCCCTTTGACCCAGGAGGCAAGGATGCCCAAGACACCAGCGTGGCAGCGCAAGGAAGGCCAGAACCCGAAGGGCGGGTTGAACGCGAAGGGACGGGCCTCGGCGAAGGCGGAGGGGATGAACCTCAAGCCCCCGGCCCCGAACCCGAAGAACAAGAAGGACGCGGCGCGCAAGGCGTCGTTCTGCGCGCGCATGGGCGGGATGCCCGGCCCCATGAAGGACGAGAAGGGCCGCCCCACGCGCAAGGCACTCTCCCTCAAAGCGTGGAAGTGCAAGTAGCCCATGAATGAATCCCGGCTGGAGAAGCGGCTTCGGTTTGCCTTCGAGTGCTCCACGATCCGGTGGGCGCACCCGAAAGACGACCAGTTCGCCGCCGTCACCGCCGACGCGGGCAAGAAGGTCATCTACCTGCCGCCGGGGTACGACGACGACTACACCCTGCGGACCCTATTCCACGAGTTGTGTCATGTCGCAATCCCCGGCGAGTTAGGTGCGTTCGGGGTCTTTGAGGAGGACATCTTGATGCGGGTCCTGGAGCCGCGCCTGATGAACCACCTCGTCGAGAGGCCGCGCAAACATGCGTGGTGGCTTCGTAAACTGCGGGAGGTCCGCGATCAATGAAGAAGAAAGCCACGGATGGCTGCAAGCAGGTCGTCGTTGTCTCCGACATCCATTGTGGGTGCCGCCTCGGCCTCTGCCCGAAGGAGGGCGTCGCGCTCGACGACGGTGGACTCTACATGCCCTCCCGCATCCAGAAGAAGGTGTGGGAGATGTGGGAGGAGTTCTGGGGCGAGTGGGTGCCGCATGTCACGAAGGGTGAACCCTACGATGTCGTGTTCAACGGAGACGCCATTGATGGCGTCCACCACGGGTCCGTCACGCAGGTCAGCCACAACATCACGGATCAGGTCTCGATTGCACTCGCTGCCCTCAAACCTGTTGCCGACAAGGCCGAGCGGTTCTACATGGTACGCGGCACGGAAGCGCATGTCGGCAAGTCAGCGCAGGCGGAGGAAGGCTTGGCTCGCGCACTTCACGCGGTTCCTAATGAGGACGGCCAGCACAACCGTTGGGAACTCTGGCTCCGCGTCGGCGGGCACCTTGTCCACTTCCTCCACCACATCGGCACGACGGGTAGCGCGGCTTACGAGGCGACGGCGGTTCACAAGGAACTGACCGAGAGTTTTGTGGAGGCCGGACGGTTCGGGAAGGAGCCGCCGCAAGTGGTGGTTCGTTCCCACCGTCACCGCTACCTGAAGGACGAGATCTACGGCGAGAAGGGTTACTACATTTCCGTAGTGACTCCGGCGTGGCAGGCCAAGACGCCGTTCACTTGGAAGATTCCCGGTGCCAGGTTGAGCCAGCCGCAGTTCGGCGGGTTGCTTATCCGCAAGGGCGAGGACGAACTCTACACGCGCTCGAAGGTGTGGTGCCTTGAGCGTACCAAGGAGGGGTAAGTGGCAGAGAGCATCAGGCTGGACGAATGGCTGGACGAACTCAAGTCCCTGCGCAAGGAGTCGGTGGATGGGTTCACCTCTACCGACGTGGCTGGGAAGATGGGCCGTAGTCTGACGTGGACCCGTGGCATGATGCGACGGGCATTCGAGGCCGGGAAGTTGACGATGGTGGGCACCCGCGAGATGACCAGGATGGACGGACGCCCCTGCTGGGTCCCCGTCTATCGCGTCGTCAAGAAGGCCAAGTGACCATGTACGAGAGCGACGAGGCCAAGGAGCTCCGGTACGAAACCGTGGTGAACCGGATGTTCGCCAAGCACCGGAGCAGGATGCGCTGGTGGAAACGGGCAAGGCGGTTCATCGCGATGCTCAGGCGATCCGAACGCCTTGCAGCCAGGGAGCGTCTTGATTTACGCTCCTACCACGACTGGTACGGCAACTCCCAATGGAGCACACCGACCAACACGGGGACGACGCAGAGGGGCCACGGACGGCCCTGAGAGCCCCGACAGGAACGCCCCGGCCAAGGACTCAGGCACGGGGCGGCCCGCTAAACAGGAGGAACAATGGAGGACATGGTGGACAACGAAGAACTGACTGCGGCGCTGGAGAAGCATCGGATGTGGCTGGAAAATAGTGCGGATGGTGAAAAGCTGAGATTGCGCCGAGCTGACCTGTCCGGAGCCAACCTGACCGGGGCCAACCTGAGCGGAGCCAACCTGACCGGAGTCGACCTGAGCTTGGCCAACCTAGGCCGGGCAGACCTGAGCTGGGCCGATCTGGACGGGGCCAACCTGAGCGGAGCTAACCTGAGCCGGGCCAACCTGAGCTGGGCTGACCTGAGCTGGGCTGACCTGAGCTGGGCTGACCTGAGCGGAGCGTTCTACTCCAAAGGGAGCCGCCCCTTCGGTATGCCGGAGGATCTACTGGAGCTGCTTGAGGCGCGTGAGCGCGACGAGTAGTACGCGGGTGGCGAGCCCCCGGCGTGATGGTCGTCCGGCAAGGACTCAGGCACGGGGCGTTTTGCTGTCCTACGCGATTCTGGAGCGTTCTAGGCGTGGTCCACGGGGTCGTGCGACACCGGCCCCTTGCCCTGCGTGAATCCCCGGATCTCGGAGGCCACGGAAGCGAGCACCTCGATGGTCTTGGCCCCGAAGGTGAGGCGCTGGATGAGCATGTCGAGGTAGTCGGCAGACTGCGGGAACTCGGCCTTGAGCGCCTCCAGCTCGGCCTTCAAAAATGCCTCGATGAGCTTGATGGCCTCGAAGAACTCCTCTGGCGTGGGGACGTTCTTCACTTGGCACCGCCTCGCCACAGCCGGAGCCGGAGCCCGATGGAGTGCCGGAACTGGCGGCTGTCAAGGCCGAGGGTCGTTGAGGCCACGAGCGACGAGTGCGGGGTGAGGTTGTAGGCACCGTAGATACCTGCCGACCACTCCGCGTGACGCCCCAGGAGAGGCTCCGAGTTATTGGCCAGAGGCGTGGTGCGCCACTCGTAGTTCAGCCCGGACGCGACGCTCAGGCGCGAGGCCGAGAGGATGGGTGCTACCTGATCGTCGGCACGGGACGCCGTGGCGAACACCGTAGACGAGAGGAGCAAGGCAGCAGCGAGGACGAGCTTCAAGTGTACCTCCGGGTTAGTTGGTGGGTTTGACGACGGCCTTGGCAGCCTTGCCGAGCAAGCGACCTATGACGTAGACCAGGGCCATGTTCACGAAGTCCGCGAGGGACTGGCTGAGCACGCCTTGGGCGACGAGGAAGTGGAGGATGGCGGCGATGAGGCCGACCCAGAACTCGGACGTTCGGATGACGGTGGTGATGTTCATTGGATTACCCCACTCTCATAATCGTGTAGACGAGGATCGTGATTACTCCGATTACCGTGATGAGTCGGATGCTGCGTGCTGCGGTCTTGGCCGTCATTTCATTCACCGCCCTTGAGCATGGCCTTGATGACGGCCACAGCCGTTTCGAGTTCCTGGACCTTCTCACGCATCGTCTCGATGTCACGCTCGTGGCGGCTTATTGTCGAGTTGGCGACGAACGCCGTTCCAATGACCGTAGCCACGGCGATGACCGCGGGGACGAACTGCGTGAGCGAGCCGTTCACGAAGCCCTCGCGAAAACATGCGAACCGACCTTCGCAGTCAGCACGGTGCGCCCCGAGGCGATTTCCTGCTTCGAGTGCCACCGTGGTCGCTTCCGAGAGGAGTCGTCAACGGCCCATAGGTCCAAGGTACAATAGTGGGTGGCCCCGCAGGAGGGGTCCGGTTTCACGCGGTTCATCGCCTCGGCAGCAGCCACCCAGCACTTACTCCACGTCCCAAGGGCCACGTTCTTGGCGCCCTTGCGGACGGTATCCTCCAGGAAGTCCCTGTTCGGATCGGTCATGTTCCAGCACGAGAACTGCCACGGGGCAAGGACCGTATCCGCCACCGTAGCACCGGACTTCTTCATCCTGTTCAGGACGACGTTCGCAACCGCCGCCTTGCCAGCGTCCTTCTCTCCACGCGCCTCTCCAAGCACGGTGAGGGCTAGGAGGACGTCAGCCTCCTGCTCCTTCACCGGCTTGTTCGGGTCGGGGAACTCAATCATACGTCCGATCCTACTGCGGGGTCAGATCGTCGGCCTGCACAAATCGGATGACAGGCTGGCTGCCCTGCCACTTCATCGCGTTGATGGCGCGCACCTTGTTCACCGTTCGGCGAAGGTGAGTATAGCCCCGGCGCGTCTTGTTGGCCGTGTTATTGGCCGAGTACCCAAGCTCATTGGCTCGGATGAGGAGCACGCTGCACGAGGTCTGGAACGAGTGGACGTAGTGCGGGTAGTTCACCAGCGGGTAGTACCAGCCGATGCTCGTCAGTCCGGTCCACAACTCCGAGGCGAACATATGCGTCGTGTTCATGCCGGTGCCCTGCGCCTCGTCGATCTCGCGGTTCGTGAGCCAGCGGAACCGTCCGAACGTCTGCGTAGGGCCGGTAGACACGCCGGTAGAGGAAGAAGGCGTGCGGACGACGATGCTGCGTTCGCGAGGGGAGTACCCGGCAGGCGACCAAGCATCCGGCGCGAAAACCGTACCCGCCGAGTTGATGGCCCACGTCATGCCAGCGGAGTTGATTGCGGTGACGCCCTGAATGGCACCGTCGTAGCCTGCGCGCATGAGCGCGATGGCGAGCGAGTCCTGGCTCGGGGCGGTAGCCCGGTTGTAGTTGTACGGGATATAGTCGAAGTGACTTGCGACAATGGTTCGGGACAGATTCCCCGTATAAGTGGCAAGCCTGTCCCGCATATACTGCACAAGGCACGACAGGGTGGTGTCGGTGCCGTTGCACTTCGTCCCGTTCACGGCTCGATCGTAGGTGGACAGCGTGCGAGAGCGCCACAGCCCGAACGGGTCTACGGCAGCCGAGGAACCAGCCACCGTGCTGCCGTCGAGGTCGCCAGCCGGAGCACTTCCAGTACCGCCAGAAGCCCGCGTTCGGCTCTCAGGGGAGTACGTGGTGTTCTTCCAGCCGAACCACCAAGCCTTCTCGTTCGGGTACGTCTCAACGGAATCGATGTTGACCGTCACCATAAGCGGGATGTTCAAAGCCTTGAGCGAGTCGATACCTGCCTTCACGAAGGCGCTGTCTCGTGAAACCGTGCCGACCCAATCATGCACGTCGGTACCAGCGCCGCCGTCGGTTCGGCTGAAAGCGCCGCTCAGGACAACCGCGATGTCCTTGGGCTTCCACCCGGCACGCCGGCCAACGATGACGCCGCCCGACGCGGAATCTGCGATGGCGATGGCCATGCACTTCTCGGCGATGTCCGTTCCCACGGTGCCGTTACCGGCATAGGTGCCGATGAGGAAGATGAGCGGGGCACGATCAACGCCGGTCGTGTACCTGCGCTCTCGGGTCCACAGAACGGCGGTATCAGCGCCAGGCGAAGTGAACTGCGTGGCAGGGTTCGTCATGGAGTCAGGGAACGCCGCGGACGTGGCACCGTTGTCGTTGAACGCGACGGCGTTGCCGCCGATGATGAGGCGCGCCCGCTGGATCATCGGGTCCGTGCGGTTCAGGATGAGCGCGTTAGCATCGTTGCGGTAGTAGAACGGCCCACCACCAACAGCATCCCAAGTGTACGGAGTCCCGACCTGACGGAGCGACAGCTTGATGAGGTTCCCAAGGATGCTATTCAGGCTCGACGAAGTCCCGGTGGAACAGGCGGCGGAGTTCTGCACGACGCTGCCGCTATAGATACGTAGGGGGCCAGCTAGAATCTGCGGGACGCTGGACCACCCGGCAGCCAGAGTCAGCGAGTCGGGGTTGTAGTTCGACAACCGGGTTCCCGTCACGCTCTTGGCGTAGTTCTGGTGGATGAACAGGCCGTAGGTGTCCGTGCCGGAGTTGGGACCGCCGCGGGGAACCACGCCGGTTCGCAGCGCGCTGGTCGCGGAATACGAGTTGCCATTCGTCAACTTGCTCTGCGTGATGACGTCGTAATCGCAGCCCATCAGATCGAGGGCAGCTCGCCAGTTGGCGACGTCGAGCGAGATGGCGATGTCCGTGAGCGACGAGCCAGGCCCAGCCGTGCGCACGAGGGCGACACGGGCGGCGGACGCCGGTACGGCCAAGCACAGGAGGACGGCTAGAGCCGCGGAGATGCGCTTCATCGCCAGCCCACAAGAGCGATGTTGAGGCGGACTGGCTGCTCAAAACCACTTGTACCGTCGCCCAAGAACGCGCCGTTGGACATCCTAGTGGTGTTCAAGTGCCGAACACGAATCGAAAGGAACGGTCCAGCCGAAGATCCGTTCGGGGCATTGGGAGGAGTCAGGCGAACCAGTCGGCCTCGGTTCTGACCTGCGACATTCGTCAGGACAAGAACCTGTTCATCTGGGGTCGCAACCGAATCAGCGTCGCCACCATACTTGTTTGTGCCGTAGGTAGACCCTGCGCTGGCGTAAAGAAGCGAGCCAACCGAGTCCCTTGCGGTCCCGCCACTCGAAGCATAGAAGGTTCGCGTCGCCTGTTCGATAAACGAAGTTGCCGAATCAACGGCTCCGCTCGTGAAGTGCCACCGAACCTGAAGTGCAATAAGCGATGCTCCAGTCGAGTCCTTGAACGTAGGGTAGATCATCAGCGCAAGGTTGTTCGCTCCACGCACATCCTCGGCAGATGTCGAGTCCTGCATGACCGCAGGAGACGGAGGAGGTCCGCCCGCGCAGCGATGCTGAAGCACCGTATTCAGCCAGTTCGGCTTGAAGATGAAGAACGACGACGCCGGGTACTGCTCCACGACCTGCGCATTACCGCTCGCATCGACGCGAGCGCCGTTCGTGGCGTTCTGGAAATACGTCGTCTTGTTCAACACGTTGTAGTCGGCGAACGACACGGACGAAGCGAGTACGACAAGGAGGCCAAGCCCCCAGACAAGATACTTCTTCATTGAAGCCTCCTTAGAAGGACGAGAGCTCAGACCATTGGACCTTGATGCCAAACACCCACGTTCCAGTTGCCGGGACCGTGGCGCGGACTACGATGCCTTCGTTCTGGGCAAGCACAATCGGATGATCGCCAGCCGCGTCGGCATGGAACAGCGTCACGATGTCGAACACCTGGGTGTTGGCCGCCGCCAGAATCATCTTCTGGTACCCACCGATTCGCGTACTATCAACCGTTCGAGTCCCAGCAGTAAGTGCTCCGGTAGTCGCGATTCGCATATCACCAGCAGACTGAATGAGTGTCGTTCCCATACTAGTGCGCAACTTGCTGCTGTTCGCGCTGGCGGCGGCAACGACCTGCGAGCCACCACTACCGGCGGCGGACCAGTTCCTGGCGATGGCCAAGTTGAAATCGGCGGCACCAGCCGTGAAGCCGGTGAGCTGGTACATGCCCTCAAGCGTCACCTCCTCGATGACGCACAGCCTCGTGGAATCCGTCCACCGGATCTGGAAGATATCCGAGTTGCCAGCCATACCGGCGGCAATCGTCTGCGATGCGGCTGAAACCATGTAGTGGCCAAGGGAGCCGTACTCCGAAGGCCTGATGGTTGTGCGCAAGGCTCGATAAGTGGTGCCGTCAACCTCGGCTACCGTTCCGCCATTACCCTGAACCTGAATAGCCATATTAGAACCACTCCCATGCCACGGTCCAAGTACCGTAGGCCCTTGTGTTGCCGGAGTTCCTGAACTGCGCGTAGATGGTGAACCCGGTCCCAGCGACAAGATTACCGGCGTACACGTCTATGTCCTCGACGCGGTGCTCGTCGGCGCTGTGATCTGCCGTGGCTACTGGACTGAGCCACGCCTTGATTCTCGACCCCGCTAGGATACCAGTTTGCCCAGAAACAGTTGCCGTGGCCTCTGAGCTGCCAGGGAACGAGCCGAAATCAACCGACGTGCTCCCGCTGGTGACTACGGTACCAGAACTCGAACTGCTAGACGCCCAGATGCCATCGCCACGCAGGAACAGGGATGATGTCGGCGTCCCTGATCCTAGTTGCGTCAGGTCGGCGTACCCATCCGTATCGGTACCGACAAACCCATCCGGTTTACCGCGCAAGGCTTTGACCGCCCGAACAGCGTTCTGGGCGTCAGACAGCACCTTGCGCGGATAACCTAGGATGTTGTTCATCAGCGAGGTACTCCCTGGTCAGGAGAGACACCAGCCTTACGATATGTCGCACGCAAAGGGTTCTCGGCGTGGATTCGACCGTTCTGGTCAACCCAATACCCGAGTCGGATGAGACTTTCGGTAAGCGCCGGTACAGTCCTGATCCTGTCCGGCAAAGCAGGATTACTGAGTACGATTGCGGCCTTGGACATCTTGCTAGGTCCGCCAAGCAGTCGGAACGCAGCGTTGAACAGCGTTCCCGTTTTGCCCTGCACGAGAGCGTTGCTGACGGCATCGCGCTGGTCGATGATGTCCCGTTCACGGCGTCGGATAGCGCCGATTTCAGGGTCGATATCATTCAAGGCGCGTAAGGACTCGTCGTAAATTTCCTCCCAAGCCTTTTCTTCCGCCGCGGCAGTCCGCGACCGCTGAGCGCGCTGCGCGGACTTCAGACTGCGGATTTCATTGTGCGCAATACGCCTGACCTCATCAATCTGAACCGCAGAGAAATCAGACCACGGGACCTGTACGTTGATGGGCTGGCCAGTAGGTCCGACAAGCGGGGATACTCTGGTGTTACCGCCGACTCTTTCGTGAAGGACTTTCTGCATGGTCTGAACCGCAGCCTGCCCCTGTTTGGAAAGCAAGTTTGAGCGCTTCTGGATTGTCAACCAACTTCTGAGCCTGTCTCCAAATCGTTTTGTCGAAACGGTATTCGTAGACTGGTTAATAAGTTGCCTAGCGGCTGCGTTGTGCGCCTGCTGTGCGTTATCCAGTTCGGCCAGAGTTTCCTTCGTAACAGGCAACTGTTTGGCCAACAACTTCTCCGGCATGAGCGGGTCCTTTACGCCAGGCTTCACGTTGCCGACGCCGCTCATCCCATACACTTCAGCCGCAATCCTATTAGGGACACCCGACACAACATCTGCCGCCATGTTGCCCAATGCCGATACACCGCCCGTGACGACTGACGACGCCGGATCCTGCTTCTCCTGCGCCACGGCCCTACCGGCAACGTCCCCGAGCACCTCTGCGCCGAACTGCGCGCTACCTCGGCCAAAGAGCCCCAATACACCCCCGCCACCTGGGAGCCTGCTGGAAAGCCATGCCGGAAGCATCTTGATAGCCTGGCCGACGTGGTACCTAGCGACGTTCGCACCTTCTGCGAACTTAGGCGTAGTCGTCTCAAGGCTATCAGAAGCACCTAATAGATCTGCTGTCCACCCACTACGATTCTCTCCCCGCTCCACCATGCGCTGGATGTTCTCGGGGACATCGTACCCAGAGAACTCGCGCACGACCTGAGTATTCCACGGGCTACGGACACGGACACGGGCCTTAGGGACAATCACAGCGCTGCCGTTCTCGTTACCGGCCTGCGCCTTCTTCACCTCGCTGGTGAGAACCCACAGGTTCTGCTTCTCACCTGTTTTCTTGTCCGTGTATTCCATCAGGACTCTATCAGGCATACCAAAGTCCTCTTAGTTAGGGGGTGAGGCCGAGCTTCGCATAGCCGTCGTTGGGCAACATCGACTCGTCAATCTGGTTAGGAACGGCGAGGTCAGGGTCCAGACCACGAGCCTTTGCACGGGAAATGTACGGCTTCCGCTTCTGAAGATTGAACTTGAGTGCAGCCGTGTAACCGCTGTCAATGATGTCCATCATCTGCTGTCGCGCCGTAGGATCGAGGAATCCGTTTCCCGACACCTGACTGATCTTGTTCTTCCACGTATTCCACAACCCCTGAGCCTTTTGCCACATTTCTCGTTCGGCGTCACGGACGCCGGTACGAATGTCCGTGAACTTGGCCATCGCATTGACTAGCGCGTTGTCGCCGATGTTAGACGGAGCGGCACCCTTATAAACTCGGGCAAGACGCACGGCGTCCTGCAACTCCAGGAACGGCTTCGACTCTCGGTTCCAAGCCTGGTTGAGTGCGTCCTCGGCCTTAATCTGCTCGGACAGGGTGAGCTTGTTGTTGTCCTTTGCCTCGATTCGCTCGAACCAGCTACGCGGAACAACGTTGTCGGCAGGAACCTTATTGCCGCGACGCTCAAGGAACGCTTTCTCCTCAGGCGACACTCGGACGTAGGCCGACATCTTTTCCGGCGCCTTGCCCTTCAGCCGTTCCTTCAGGATGGCAGAACTGTAGTCGGTCACGACCTTCTGGTTAGCCGAGAGCGCATCCTGGTACGCCTTCTTCTTCTCGGCGAAATCCGTCTTGCGCTTGGCAGCCATCTCGCCGCGGATTCCGCCTGCGCCCATAGCGAAGCCACGCCCGAATCCGCCGCCCGGAACATCCTTGTAGGCAGAGGCAAGTGACTTGGCGATGATGTCAGCCGTGTCGCCGCTGATCATCAGCTTCGTGGGCAGGTGGGTGTCGAACTTGATCCGACGGCCCTTATCGAACCCAAGCCAAGTCGGGAGCGGGATATTGACCCGCTTCGGGACAGGGATTCGGCCAAGCAAGTTCACGTCGGGAGACTTCTCCTCCTCCGGCTTATTCGGGACAGGAGAAATCATGTTCGCCATGGACTTCGCCCAACGCACGTCGTCGAGCGTGAACGGTACGCCTTCGAGGTTGGCTACGTCACGCTGCTCTCCTGAAGGGGTCTGAGCAGTCGCTGGTTCCGGCTGAGCAGCCGCCGGAGCAGCAGTAGCAGCATCTTGGGCAGCCGCTGGCGCCGCCTGCGCCGCTGCTGGAGCAGCGGGAGCAGGAGGTGCCGCAGCGGTAGGTGTATCGGAATCGCTCACAAAGACGATTCGGCCATCAGGCAATAATTTCACGGCCATCAGTCATTCCTCCTTACGACATGCTCCCGCCAATGGCGCCGCCGATCTTCGACCCGGCACTACCGAACATCAGACCGCCAGCAACCGACCCGATGGCCTGACCAATCGCCCCCTGCTTCTGGCGGTAGTCCTGCAACCGCTGGAGGTCGTTCTGGGTACGAGCCTGGTTGGCGGACTGAGCCATGTTCCCGTACATCTGCTTGAAATACTGGTCCTGATTACCGAGGGCCTGAGCGCGGGTATTGGCCATGATGTCCTGCACGCCACGGCCAGTCTCGCGGAGGGCCTGCTGCTTGGCAATCGCGGCCTGAGCAGGGTCGAGGCCGCTGAGATTGGCCTGCTGCATCTGACGGCGAACCTGCGCGTCAGCGGTGCCCTGAGCGGCTTCCTCCATGCCACGGATGAGCATCTGGTTACCACGAGGGTCGAAGTAACCCGCCTGACGAGCCGCAGCCACGTCTCCGACAGCCTGACGCTCCATGTTGTACGGGTCGAGCTGAGGCTTCTTAGCCTTGCGGATCTTCAAACGCTTCCCTAGCCACGTACCGCCGAACCCAAATCCGGGGACGTTCTTGCCGAATCCAGGGACATGCCCGCCATAAGCGTACCCGCCAACGCCATAGTCGCTGCCGGGCCGGTACGGGTTGCTCTGAGGCATCTGGAACCCGGTCGGGTTGAACGATACTGGCTCTGGGGCTCCAGCGCCGCCACCACTCTCCTCGTCGAACTTCATGTTCTTGAGGCGGTCCATGATCCCCTGAGCCTTCGACTTGGGCTGGTCGCCTCCCTCGGCTGGCGCCTCTGAACCGCCGTTGCTGGCCATGGCGGACGTGGCGTTCTGGGCACCGCCACCGCCATTACCGTAAGCGGTCGGGATGATGGCAGGTGCGTCGCTGCCGTGAGACTCGACCTGATTCCACGGAGCCATGCCGACGATCATACTCGCCGGGTTCCCAGGCATCATGCCGCCCATAGCGAAGCCTGGCACCATGCCACCGTAGGCGTACCCGCCGGTATCGTCCGGCTGGTCGCCATAGAGCGCGTGGAGGGCTGCCATTCGCCCCGGAGTGAGCTCCGTGTCGGGCATCTGGCCTCCCATGGCAAAACCGGGAACGATGCCGCCATAGGCCATCCCAGAGGGCTGCTGAGGAGCCTGCATCGGAGCAGGCTGAGGAGGCATCTGCGGCATGTTGCCCATACCGGGTTTGATGAAGCCGTTGATGCCGGGGCCGCCCTGCGGCTGAGGCATGTTGATACCGCCCTGCTGACCCATACGCTGCTGGAGCATGGCGCCCATCTTACCGAACTGCCCGCCCATCTGACTCATGCGGTTACCCATCATGCCGGGAGCGCCGCCAGGCTGCATCCCACCCATCTGACGGAAACGGTTGAATCCACCGGCCATGCCCATCCGAGGACGCATCCCCATGAGGGCACGAGCGCCACGCATGAACCCGCCGAAAGCGAAGCCGGGGACATTACCTCCGTACTCATAGCTCTTGACATGGCCGCCGCAGCCATAACCGACACGGCCTCCGCAGGCGAACTTCTTGACACCCTTGTGCGGCTCACCATCGGCCATGTCCTCGCCCATATCGCCGGGCATGGATTCGTGATCGGGCGAGTTCTCGTCCTCGACCTCACAGCCGCAGTCAGGACAGCACTTCTCCTTCATCAGGTGGTGAGCCCCGACGATGTTCAGCATGGTGAGCATGGCCGAGATGGTCGGGTCGGAGGTGACGCCGGTGTTCATCACGATCTCGCCGGGAGTGAGCATGGCGGGAGACGTGTCGCCCTTCTGCGGAGGCCCAGGCGTCACGCCGGGAACCATGCCGCCCGTGGCATAACCGCCAGTAGGCGGCATCTGAGGCTGCTGCTGGCCCATGTCCATAGAGGGGTTGCCTTCCATAACGGGCGCCTGCATCTGAGGCTGCGCCATAGGCTGAGAGGTCATGTTGATACCGCGCTTGCGGGCCAGAAGCGGGATGTTGTCTCCCATTCCAGCCATGCCTCGGAACACCTGAGGTCCGATGCCACCGGCAAAAGAGCCGAAGCCGCCGCCGGGACCACCGCCCGGACCACCGCCCGGAGGACCGCCACCACCACTACGGCTACCCTTGATCGGGATACCTTCCGAGTCCACCGGACCACCACTACCCTCGAAAACAGGCATGGGTCGCTCCTTGTTACGGGTTGTCAGTCTCGTCGTACTGGAGTACGACCCTGAAAATCTTGAAGTCGGTAGAGGCTACCGTGTTTCTCCAGCGCGCCCAGAACATATCGGTCTTGGGGCGCTGCTTCTGATCGACGTGCAGCGTCGTCCGCTGGAACTGCGTGCGGTTAGCATCCACAGGAAGCGCTCTGAAATAAGGCGAAGCCGTCTGGAACGTAGGCACCTGGTCCGTAGCAAACTCGACGTTAGAAGTGCCAGTCCCAGCAGTAAGACGCTTGTGGATACACTCGATTCTCTGCGGAGAAAGCGATTTGAAAGCAGAGGCAATAAACGGGGCAAAGACAGCGTAGGCCGTGATTCCTTCGGCATTGTCCGCAGTTCCCGTATTGATCCTCTCTATTCTGCCGTCACCGGTAGCCCCGAGGTTGCTGTCATATCCGATGTAATCCCTACGGCCACCAGAAGTGATGACAGAACCGCAGGCTCCGATGGACAAGGACTCGACGGCAGAAGCGTTGTAGACATATGGCGTTGACCAGATATACGCACGCTTTGAGTCTGGATTCAACAACTCCTCTACGCCACTTGCCTCTACGCCCGGCGAGAAGTCGTAGTTGAACACGAACCAACCGACATCGTTATCTCGGCAGGCGACTACCAACTTGCTACCCATGACCGTGATGGACAACGTGTTTACGTCGGCATCCTTAGCCGCATTAGTGGCCGCTGTCTGGATGGCGTAGGCCAAGTCGCCGTCAGCGTTTCCGGGGTTGTATAGATCAGCGCTGATGATGAACTCGCGACGGTTCTTGTCCGTCGCCACAATCCCCTCGGTCGTGGCGTACACGGCCCACCCGTTTCCAGAAGCAAGACTCAGGTAGCTGATACATCCTCGCGTGTCGTTCACCGTGGAGAGGCGATAGTCGAAGTCCTCTCCCGAGTTTGCGCCTCGGACGTTGGCGAACATCTGGATGCTGTCCGTATAGGCGATAATCGCGGCGCCTTCGATGTCCACGATTCCCGTGCATGACCGCGGGATGGTCTGCCTCGGGGATGCGTGTGGCATACGACGATTTCCAGCAGCCCAAGCGTTGGGCGCAAGCGAGATACCGCTCGATGCAGCTCCAGGGCTTGAGATCGTGAAATACACGCTCGTCTTGTCAGGATTGTCGTACCCCGGCAGGGCAGACGGCTTCATGTGCAGCATAACCGGGTAGGTCAGCGAGAAAGCCCGGATGTACCCGAGCGTTCCTCCGGTGACATAGGTGTTGTCGCCAGTCTCCTGATAGAACGTGAGAGTCTGGTTCGCCGACGTTGCCGACGCAGACAGCACGAGCGTCGTCGCATTGGTCTTGCTTACCACGTAGGTCCCCGCGGTCACACCTGTACCGGAAACCTTCATGCCGACACCCACCGACGAGAACCCGCTTGCAACTGCTGTCGTCAGGGTCGTCGTGGACGCCGTGCAGTTCGCGACGTCGAACGTGGTCTTGGTCAGGCTAGCCGACGGCAGCGAACCGTCGATGCCAGGCGCAAGCTGGGCAGCCCAATGGCCACAGTTGACGGAGGCGAGCGCCGTGTTCCTGATGGAGTTGATTGCGTCAACCATCTTCTCGATGGTGTCCAGCGTGGAGAACGGGAACTTGATGGCGTTTCCAGACGGCGTTCCCGAGAGTGTCGGGTACGTGTCGTAAGCCGGAGCTACGCCGCTGTTCTTGTGCAGCTCAAGGTCGGTGCTGGTGATGCGGATGTAATACCCGCTCGACCCGTAGCAGTTGTCCGACGTATCCGCAGCGTTCCTGTCGAAGTTCGTGTTCTGGCTGCACGGGGCGATGATGATTGACCCCGTGTTGGGCAGCGTGTACGAGATGATGGCGCGCTGGTCGCCGGTACCGATGTACCGTGCCCTGCGAGGCATCGTCAGGTCGAACCGAACGACGTCGGCATCCTCAAGCAGCGAGCCGTCGTCTCCGTTGTAGTCGTTGTACGTCGTCTGCGTGTTGTTCCGCAGGACGCCCATGACGCGAAGATCGAGCGGAGAAATAGTCACGGTATCCGTGGACGCCGTTCGGTTCTGTTTGGGAGTGCGCAGGAGGATTCTGGCTACAGTCCCTTCCGGCCCAATCGGGATGTTCTTGTATGGGACGTAGGGATACTTATTCGTCGGCGTAGCGCTAATCGTGCCAACGGTAATCAGCCCAAGGCCGGTAGTGAGCGCAGACGCCTGGATTGCGCGGGGGATGAACGGCTGCGAGTAGGAGCCGTCCTCGAACTGGAACATCACCGACACGTAGAATGTGTCTCCCTCTACCCACGTCGAGCCAGACGCCGCAGCCGGTAGCGTGTCAATCTGCGGAGGCCAAAGCGGCGGGATTGGTCCGGTCGGGTAGATGCGCACCGTCGAACTGCCAAGAGCAGACCCTTCGTTGAATCGCTTGTTCCAGCGCCACGGCGTTGCCCGGAGGTTCGGAGCGTAGATCCAGTTCTGCGTACCAAGTAAGCCTCTTGAGCCGCAGGTCAGGAACTGCTGCATGAACTTATCGGTGCCTGCGGTCCCCGTCAGGGAGCCGCGGTTGTATACACCGTCGCCGCTGTCAACCCAGACCGGGACCACCTTGAGCTTGTATCCAGTCTCAGTCGAGATTGCTGGCGTGCTGTAGGTCGAGCCAAGCGAGAACTCCTCAAGGAGAGAGTAGTTCTTTTCCGCGGTCGTAAGACCAGCGTTGGTGGAGTTGACGTAGATCGTGCCGGGGAATCCAACGTCAGCCGTGGGGAACCCATCGTTCGTGTCGTTGCCGTACAGGGCAGCGAGCGTAGGGTAGCCATCCGTGAGAGATGGGGAGTCGATGCCGAACAGTTTGCGGCACTTGGCACTCCACTTCTTGTTCAGCAACCCGGTTACTTCTGCACCACCAAAAATCGTGTCGTTCAAGATGGCACAACCAGCCCGCTGGCTCAGGTCGCCAGTAATCGGGTTTATGGCGAAGTTCTTGGACGACGTAGAGGCCGTGTTGTCGCTCGTGGATACGAGCTGGTCTGGCTTCGCCATGAACGGGTCCACCGAGCTGGTGTACCCGCCAGTCCAAGGGCCGCGATCTGCTGTCAGGTTCGCTTCCGGCATCAGGTCAGCTCCACCGCTGGATTACATGGTCCTGCAACTGGCTATTGCGTACTGCCGCACCATACATCTGGGACTTCAGCTCCTTGGGAACCGTAGCCATGATGTTGTCCAAGAAAGCCTGCGTGGTTTCCTTCTTCAGCTTCGCCATCTCGTAGGCGAGGAACCGACTGATGACCGCAGAATCAATGGTGTCAATGTCAGGCGTGTCGGAGAGGTTAGTGATTGTCACCTGGCTCGGGATGCGGATGTGGATGTACCGAGTACGGTCAATGACCGGGTACGCCCACACTCGCCAGCGCTCCTGACCGCCCGAAGTATCCGAGTGGGCTTTCTCGGCTGCGACATGCGTCCACTCGCTGGCCTGCGGTCCAATAGCCGTATCGCCGTCGTACTCGAACATCTCCATGATGGTCTGCACGGAGACGCGCTCAAGCGCCGGGCTCAGCGGATAGGAGATGGTCGAAGTGTTGGACTGGTGGAACGACTCGATCTCAGACGCCCCAAGGCCAACATCAGCGGTTGTGGTCTTGGTCGCCGTACCTGACGAAAAGGACAAGCCGGAAACGGATGCTGCCACCCATTCCGGCTTAGCCTTCACATTATGGGCGAAGGTGCGCAGGATGTCGTTCAGGAGGATGAGGGCATCCGAGTCCGATACGGCATAGTTTGAGTTAGCCGCGTTGTCCTGCGCCAGAACCCTAGCGCGGGCCAGAATCGTCGTGCCTGATTCCTGAGTCGCCATGTCTACGCCTCGCTATCTATTTCCCATTCACCGTCAACCTTGACCCAGGTGTTGCCGTCTGGATCTCGCTGCCGGTCGCCCACCTCGCCTTTGAGGAATAGTTTTGTTGGTTCCCAACCGTCGTCCCATACGAACCAGAGCCCATCAGGACCCTGTTCGTACTTACCGAAACTGCTCGACAATCCGAACTTCAAGGATGTTCCCTTGCCGTTCCTTCCAGCGGGCCGGACCTTGTGCTTCACATTGTCAATGAGTTCCTCTGGAACATCCATGACACGTCCATCCCGCCGAACGACCTTTTCCTTTTTCCCATCCCACCGCGACTGGAGTTCCGCGCCTCGCTCGACCTCAAGTTTCCTTGCGCCTTCCTGCATCTGGTAGGCCTTCTTGATGTCGTCTCGATCACGCAGGTTGAGCGAATAGTCTCCCGTCCGCTCGTTCACGCTGACCTTGTTGCCGAACTCCCGTTTCCAGTCGGATAGCTGAGGTGAAGCTTCAACCTTCCTTCTTGCTGCTCGCGCTGCGTCCGCGGCCTCGCTTATCGAGCGGCTCGCCACTTGCTTCGACACCGAGGAGTTTCGCCGCCCGCTCATTCTTAGACCGCTCCTGTTCGCGCTGGATGATGCTTGCCCGGAGTTCGTGCTGCGCCAACTTCTTCTGCTGGCCAAGTCGCTCGAAGCCAGGCACACGAGCCTTGAGCAACTTCTTCTCCCACTTCATAAAACCGTTCTGATCGCGACCGCCATCGGGGACAGGAACCGTGGTCAGGAACTCGTAGTTCTCATCCTCGTCGGCGATGACGCGAAGGATTTCGTTGTTCTGCGCTGCGATGTCCTGCTGGGAAACTCCCCAATAACAGGGCTGGACGTTGCGGACGATGCCACCGCCCTGCGCGGCGCTCTTGATTCGCTCCCAACAATGGTTGCGCGGGCCGCCACCTTCGCTGGAATCCAGACCCTTGTAGCTCATGGTGCATTCGTACCAGAACGGACAGCCGATGTTCGAGCCGTCGTTTGCGGGCTCCGAACACGACCGGAATACCTTGGTGGGGAGCTTGTGTTCCTTGAGTTCATCAGGAGTGCCAACTGGATTCTCGGGAACACCCTGAGCGATGAATCCCTGAATCGGATCGTAGCGCACGAAAACCTCTCGGTTGTGCCGCCTCGGGTGGGAGGCGTTATGCCCCCCACCTTACGGCGACTGATTACGTCGTGATGAGAGCGACGCCCGACGAATCGAACCACTCGGCGACACCGAACTCCGTGTACGCGATGAAGTTCTCCGTCAGACCGTCCTGCTGCACATCCAGGATATGCGGCTTCTCGTTCCAGCAGAGCGCCCACGCATCCTTGAGGAGAAGCGGGTTGTAGTACGAACCGCCGTTGTTGTAGACCATACCCGACTCACGCCAGATGAGGCCATAGGCGTTCATCTGGGCGTTGACCGCAGCGCCGATGGTGCCGCGGATCTGATACTCCTTGATGGCCGGGATGTTCCACACGTTCTTGAGC
>Ga0208005_1000153_pt1 | contig 30407 bp, 50 predicted proteins | sample DEB19_08_DNA_3_FD_184530 | JGI IMG/M metagenome (GOLD analysis project Ga0208005, IMG submission 184530) | Aqueous microbial communities from the Delaware River and Bay under freshwater to marine salinity gradient to study organic matter... | ecosystem: Environmental > Aquatic > Marine > Coastal... | reverse complement strand
CTGCCGCGAGGTCGCTGATCTGCGAGACGGCAATCGTCACCGGGTCAGCGCCGCCCGCACCGTGTGTGGATGCGTGACCAGCGAGGCTTGCGAGGCGATTCCAGGCATATCCGTCCCATTGGTACACATTGCCGTTCTGCGTCGACTGCTGGTTCGTCGTTGGCGATGATGGGAATGAGAGCGCCATGTCAGAATGTCACCGTTCCTGTTCCTGCCGTGAAGGTGTAGATGCGGTAGCCGCCGCTGGTTGTAGATGTATAGGTAAGGCCCGAGCCGACGGTGGGCGTAAACGTGTCCTGGAATTTCAAAACGACGATTCCGCTACCGCCGTTGCCGCCGTTTCCGGGGCCACCAGAGCCACCGCCACCACCACCACCCTGATTCGCTGCGCCATTTCCACCGGCCGTGGTGCTGGGGTATCCGCCCGCGCCAGCGCCAGAGCCGCCGGCCGCACCCGCAAGCGTCGGGCGAGACGCCGCTCCGCCGTATCCGCCTGCGCCACCGCCCGCACCGTAGACCGTAGACGTTCCGGTTATGGACGAGGTGTATCCAGGGCCGCCGTTGCCGCACTGGCCGCCGACACCGTTGCTGCCTACGCCAGTAGCGCCGCCGCCACCACCAGACGGGAAGTCGTTGTTTGACGAGTTGACGTAGGTGCCAGTGCCACCCGCATAGCCTTGGACGGGCGAGGTAGCGGGGCTGGCAGCGCCGCCGTTGTTTGTGCCGGAGCTAGTACGTCCACCGGCGCCGCCACCCGAGCCACCGTCAGCGCCGGCATTGCTCGCTGCACCGCGACCGCCACCGCCGCCACCCGTGGCAGTGATGGTGGAAAATACGCTGTTGCCGCCGTTGCCTGATTGGTTGCTGGTGCTTGCTGTTCCACCACTGCCGACCGTGACCGTGACGGCACCTGCGCTTGGCGAGAGCGTGCCGTATCGCACGCCACCACCACCGCCACCACCACCGTAGTCGTATCCGCCTGCTCCACCGCCAGCGACAACGAGGTACTCGACAGAGATTGCAGCGTATGTAGCGTGCGCTTGCGTGATCGAGCCGAGCCAGTAGGTGCCGTCGCAGACGAAGCGAATCACATCTGTGCCGCCCTTCGTCGTCGTGATTGTCGGCGCCGAACCGCCAGCCCACCGCACATCCGTGAACGTGCATGTGCGACCGCCCGTGCTGTCCTGCACAAGCAACAGCGTGAACTGCTGCCCAGACGCAAGCGCCGGCATAGTCACCGTGCAGTTGCTGGTTAGCGTCAGGCTGCACACGCCGCCGTAGAGGTCAGTCGGCGAGAGAGTCTTGGCGGTGCCACTGCTGCCGAGCGACTGAAGCGAGGCGGCTGGAGTGTTCGCCGAGAGTGTGCCGAGCTCGACGTACTTGTTTGTCGAGCCAGCCCACCTGTAAATCCGAGACGAGTCCGTCGCCAGGTACAGGACGGCCGCCGACCCTGTGGCCGGGAAATCCGCGGTCGTCGCGTATTCGTAGACCTCGGTCGCGCCAGATCCGCCGGCACCGATCTCGACCATCGTGCCGGCTGCGTTCTTCACATAGAACTTGCCGGCCGACTTATCAAACGCCGGCTCACCGACCGCAAAATCGCTCGCGGTCGGAGCGACCGTGCCGCTCCGAATCAGGATCTTATTCGTGCGTGGCATCTGTCACGGGTACGAGCCGCCGTCGACGTCCGACGATGGCGAGAGGTAGTCGGTCCCGGCGACCGCCGCGGTGAACGCGCTGGTCCCGTTTCCCTTGACCAGGCCAGTCAACGTCGCGGCCCCGGTGCCGCCATACGCGACCGCTACGGCCGTTCCTTGCCATGCTCCGGACGAGATCGTACCGACGCTCGTCAGACTGGAGGCCGTGACGCCGGAGCCGAGCGTCGAGCTCGACAGGACGCTCGTTCCGTTGATGTAGAACGACTTGCCCGACGCCAAGTCGACGTGCTCGCTCGAGGTCCAGGCGTCAGTCGCGTCGACCCAGTTCCAGGTGTGGTCGCTCGATCCCTTGACGGTCAGGCCCGCACCGTCGGCGGTCGTGTCCGTCGGGCTGGCGACCTTGGCCAGCTCGATGTTTTTGTCAGCGATCGCCAGGGTCGTCGAGTTCAGAGTCGTCGTGGTTCCGGACACCGTCAGGTTGCCAGACACCGTCAGGTTGCTCGAGATCGTCCCGCCGGTCAGCGGCAGATAGTTCGCGAGCTGCGAGCTGACGTCCACCGCGGCCACAGCGCTGTCGACGTAGGTCTTCGTCGCGTATGTCGAAGGGCCTCCGATGGCCACGACGCTCGTCGCGGATCCGCCGGCACCACCAGTGCCGACGCCGATGTAGAGCGTGCCGCCCCCGGCGACCCCCTCGCTGTATGCGAGCTCGGCGTTTGCCAGGCTCGACGGTGCCGAGCTGCCTGTCGAACGCTTGATGCGGATCGTCTGTGCCATCAGTAGTTCCCCCCATCTGTCAGGTTTGTTTCCGGGCTGTTCCGCCACTTGCCAGACGAGTACCGGAGCACGTCCCCGCCAGACAGCGCCACCAGCTGCACGTCCAGGAGGTCTCCCAGGCCGCCCGCGTTGCCTGCCGGCCCCTGCGGGCCAATCCCGCCTCCGGCCGATGCCGAGACGGAGCTCGAGCTCACCGACGCGTTGACGGCGGAGGATGTGGCCGTCGCCGTGATGGACGAGCTCGTCGCCGTTGCCGTGATCTGCGTCATGGAGCCACCTCGACGTAGCCATCGAGTGCCGTCCTGGTCGTAGATCCGCTGGTCCACGTCAGCCGCCACTTGTACGTCCCGGCCGCCAGCGATGACGTCTGGACGTCCGTCAGCGACACATTCAACTGGCCCGCAGACAGGTCGACAGCCGTCACCGTCGGCGTGGCCACGGTGGCCCCGGTCACTGCGGAAACGATCACAGCGGCGAACGTATGGCCGGCCAGCGAGACCGAGAAGTCGACAAGGGTGCCAAAGTCGTCTCCGCGCCGGAACGCAAGGTCGAGCCGTCCCGGCAGCTGTTGCACTGTTGCCATGCGTCACAACCTACGCGTCGGGGAGGGGACCATTGAAGAACATGGAGGCCTCGGCGAGTCGCTCTGGGCTCCATTTGGCTCGCAGCTTGCGGGCTCGCTCGGCGATCTCTCCGGGGCTTGGGTCGGCGTCCTGCACTCGCTTACCGCGCCGGCCCTTGCCGACTCGCACGTCGAGCAGCTGGTCCCGCAACCGAGCCCACAGCCGGGCCGGCGTGAGACCAGCCGCCGCTGCGGCCTCGTCTCGAGTCGCTCCGCTGGCAATCGCGCGGCGGACTGCGATTTCCTGTTCATGGGTGAGCCACTGCCGTTTCGCAGGGGGCGGAGGGGTCCTGGCCATCACAGCCGGCGGATCGACACCACCGTCCTCGCTGGTTCGTTCCTGGACGCATACCGTCGAGTCACGCGGCCGACGACGACCTGGTCGTCGTCCATGTATGCCACCCCGTTGAGGGCGTCGGAGACCGCCTTCCCGACGTTGTCCCAGTCGTTCTTCGGAGGACGCATCGGAGCCCGTGGAGTCAGGCCGGACTTTGTCCAGTGACTAGCCGGCCGTCCGAAGATTGCCACGATGTCGAGCTCCACGTCGTCGTCGTGAGGGACAGCTCCGGCGGCCTTCGCCGCAGCTGCGACAGCCTTTCGGAACGCGTTCACAGGATGACTCGACGGCGTGTACGCCGCGGCGTATCCGCCGACGCTGCGAAACCTGGGACGCGGCTGGGCCACAGGGTTTCCGTCCACGATAAACGAGATCTCGGTCGGTGCGTCCATGCACCAGAAACCGTATCCCAGTTCCCAAACGACTCCAGCGTCTACTGGACGGCGTTCAGACGCATCACCCAGGACTCCACGTCCTGCCAGCTGTAGTCGCCGACGTAGGCCACGGAGACGACCGGGACGTCATAACGCCTGTGAATACGCTTGCCGACCTCCTCGACCAGGCCGACGACTTCGACGTCCGCGTCCACGTCGAAGATCGCCCGGAGGTAGTGCTGGTCGCCGGCAGGCCAGTAGTCCATCCACATTTTGTTAGGGATGTTCTCGACCGGCGTGTCGATGAACACGCCTCCGGCGACCTCGGCAAGCTGCTCTTGGGTTATCTCGACGTATCCCATTACCGCAGTGTCACGCCGAGAGCCGCTCAATCGAAGCTATCCGACGAGCTCAAGGCCCTTTCCGGTCACGACGAGCGTCCGCGACATAGACGGCTGCCACGTCACGAGGCCGTTCTTCGCCAACCTGTCGAGCAGCCCCTTCGCGGCGTTCGGGCTGGCGACGTCCAGCGCCTCGCATATCTCGCGGATCGTCGGAGCGTAGTGGTGCTCTGCCGCGTACCTGACCAGAAACCGCACGAGCTCGAGCTGTCTGTCCGTCACCGCCGTAGTAGCTGTCATGCCAGCTCCTTGAGTTTCTCGATCATCGCCTTCCTCGTGGCCTCCAGCCTGGCGGCATCCTCTCCGGTCCAGGCCTGCGGCGGAGGCCGGTCGTCCGGCCGGCCCGTCTGCCGCTGCTCGCGTGGATTGTCGAACTGGCCTCCCAGGATCTTGTCCACGAACCCAGGGGCAACGAACTGCGGCAGCGTCACCGGGTCGACGAAGTACCGCAGCTGCGGCAACCGGTCGATCGCCGCCAGGGCCTTCTCAAACCAGCCGTCCTCGGAGAGCCTGTCGGCGGCCTTGTCAGGGGGAGTCGGCAGAGCCCAGGGACGGCCCTTGCCGGCCTTCCAGGCCGTCCGGAGCGTCTCCCAGCCGGAAGGCTGGGTGCCTGCGTCTGGACGCGCAGCGCACTGGGAAGAAGAAGAATTTCTATCTCCTCTATCTCTTCTCTCTGGTGCGCGTTTGCGCACTGACGCGTGCGCTTTTGCGCACTGACCAGTGCGCGTCCGCGCATCATCGGCCCGAATCGCGTGCATTGCCCGGTTTTTCGCGGATTTTGAGAACCGACGCTCCCATCCGGGGATCGCCACAGTTCCGTTGTCTCCGTCGATCACCAGCCAGCCCACAGACTCGACCTCCCGCCAGAAGTCCTCGTCGCCTCCGCAGAGCCTCCCCAGCAGCCGGACGGACATCCGGGCAGTCCCGTCGGAGCTGTTGAGGGCCGCCCACCCCCAGAGCATCAGGAGCCGCCCGACGACCTGGTCGGCCGGCAGGCCGGTGCGGTCGACGAGCTCGAGCACCTCGGGCTTCTGGGGCAGGCAGACGTCGTAGGGGATCCACTCACCAGCCATGCGTCATGCCTCCTCAAAAACACGACGATCTGAAGCCTGACCGTTTCGCTCAGGCTTGAGAAGCCAGATGTAAAACAACTCCCACAGGTGAATGTCGTGCTCCGGCATCTCCAGGACTGTCATCCTGCATCCCCTCAATTCGTGCCTGCTCGGAGACAACCTGGAGCCAAGGTTTTTTGATTTTCCGACGTAAACGCACTTGCCAGTGGCAACGCACCAAGCAAAGTACACGCCTGCCTTTCCTTCCATGAGTCGCCTCGCGTCGGATACTTCAAAAAGCATGTTTTGAGGGACAAGAGATAAAAACTGCGACCGCAGGCTGTCAGCGCATCCGGAGACGTCAATAAACGAGACGGCCTTTCCGCCAGCGTTTGGAGACACCATTTCGACACGGCGCTCCAGCTCTTTTATGCGCTTCGACAGCTTGTCCCTATGGCTTGCAAGATGATTCACCTGGTCTGTGACCCTGCGAAACTCCATCCATGCCTTTCCGAGACCGGAGTGAACTTCGCCTTCAAAGTGTTGAGCAAAAAAGTAGACGCCGTCTAAAAAAGCCATGGGCACTTCAAGGGCCTCTACAACCTGGTCCATCCTCCCGCGGACAATCTCCTCTCCCTCAACTGTGACCCTCTGCTTGCCGTCCTTGTAAAAAATCGCAACAGTTGCAAACGTTGATCGCAACTTGCCGCTTACAAACTGAATGTCCATTTCCACCCTGACGCCACTGCCAGTGATGTTGCCGACGCGGCAATCAACAAGCCTCCACGGCTTGTAGTGGTTGTGCCTCTCGTAAAAACAAGCAGCTATTTCTGCGATGCGACGATCGTCTTTAGCAGACAACGCAACGCAAATCTCTTCGTGGTAAATGTCAATAGTTGCGCCAATCATCACGCCACCCTCCATTCCCGCTCCCGCCCGCCGTTCGCCTTGCGGCCCGTCAGCTCTGCCAGCCCGTGCCGCTTCAGATCCGCCAGCCGCTTGTTGACCTCGTGCGGCAATAGCCCGCACCTCCTCGCCAGCTCTGTCTGTCCTGCCGGCCCAGCGGCCAGGGCCTCGAGCACCAGGCGGCAGTGACCGGCAACCGGAGCCCTCTTCGCCGCCTCGTGCGACGTCTGCGGATCCTTGGCCCTGGCGGCCGCGAAGATCGGCAGGTCGTGGATCGCGTCCATGCGGCTTTTCAGCATCACCACTCCCCCCCGTACCGATTCCGCATGCGGTCGATCCATTCGTCCTGTTCGCTGTCCGACAGCCTGCCGACGTGGCGAGCGAACCAGGGACGAGCCGGCAGAGAAAATGGCGGCGAGGCCGGCCGGTCGGCATTGGCCTGCTCCGCCTCCCGCAGCTGCCGTGCCGCGATCTCGATGAACTCGTCCAGGTCTGTGTCGCGCTCGCTCATTGCTGCACCTTGTTCCTTTCCTCGTAGACCGGCCCCTGCGAGATGCCGAGCCGCTTGGCTATGGCCTGCGGGCTCACTCCCGCCCTCAAGAGCTGCCTGATCCTGTTCCTGTCGATTTCTTTCCTCAGTGGCATCGTTCCTCTCCTCGTCGTGTGTATTGGCGGCGTGTCGTGCCGCATCCGGCGAAGTCACCAGGGGAGACCGATCTGGCCTTCGCTGCCGGCGTTATCCGCCACGACCGGCTGGGCGGCTCCTGCGGCTGGTGATTCGCAGCCGCTTGCGACCGGAGCTGGCCGGCGAAGATCACTCGTAGCGGATGACAGCGAACCATCCTCGAGGTCCGCGAGCTACTCCACGCTCGACGATGCGATACCGGCCACGCATCGCGTCCTGGTAGTAGCAACAACTGGATATTGCCTGCGACGGGCCGGCTGTGGAAAAACCTATGCCCTCCCTCCGTCCTCCAGTCCGGCCGCAGTGCCGCAGGACGCCGGTCCTGGCCATGTCCTCCGCGGCCTGCTGTGCCGAGACGATCGTGGTCACGCTGATCACGTTCTCGGCTCGCACCTGGGCCGCAGCGACGACAAGGGCCAGAGTCATGAAGACCATCCAACGCATGATTTCCTCCTCCGTGAGATGAACTCGATCCACCAACAATCCGCAGCTCCTCCGCTGCGGCTAGAACGGAAAGTCGCCATCCGCGCCGCCGTTTGCCCTGACCTCGGCCGCCGCCTTCTGCGGCAGCGTCCGGCGCTCGACCTTCGGCAGCTCGACGACTGGCGGCCCGACGTGCCACTTCTCAATCCGGACGTACTCGCGGCCGCTCTTGGCGATCGCCTGGACGGTATCCACGACGACGTGCCTGCCGACGAGCTCCGACTCGCTCCAGGGCGTGCCGGACACCGGCGCCGCAACTCCGGCACACCGGCAGACGGCCTCGATGGCCCCGCGCCAGTGAGCACGGACGGACTCCCAGACCGGCCTCCACTGCGGGCCGAAGTCCAGCTTGATCGTCAGGACCTTTCCTGTCGGGTTGTCGTCGTGCTTGGCCCACTCCTGTGCCTGCTCGCCGGCCCAGCGGATCGTGGCCGTATGCCGTCCGTCCGCGACCATCGGACGATCCTTCTCGTCGGCCGACGTCGACGGCTGCTCGGGGCGAAAGTCTTCGTCTGTCGGCCAGTCAAACTGCATGGCTCGTCTCCTGGGTGGCCTTGGGCTCGAGGACGTTGTGACGCTTGTCGATCTCGACCATGAGGTCCGCGACCTGGTCGTTCGTCAGCTGGCCATCGCTGGCGAGCTCGTCAATCCGGTCGCCGATCTTCCCGAGGGCGCGGACGTCCTTGGCGGCCGCGATGTAGTCGGCAACGCGAGTGAAGAGCGGGACCTCGACAGGGGCCTCGACCTTCGCGCCTTCAGACAACCATGCCGCGAGCTGCTTGCCGAACTCCTCGCCGGGCTTGTCGATCAGCTTGTCCTGGAACTTGCCCGTCCGGTCCTTGATCACGTTCGCGATGTGCTCGGTCGAGATCTCGACCAGGAGGTCGAACTCGTACTCGACGCCCTTGCCCTGCTCGGGGGCCAGGCCGACGCGCTGCGGAGTCTTCTTCCCGTTGTTGTCGACGGTGGTCCACTCGGTCTTAGACCGCATGGTGGCGATGACGTGGCCCGGATACGTCAGGATCGCTTGTACCAGCCGCCGCTGGAGCGGCGTCCCCTCCGACCAGGCTGACCAGGTGTTTCCGCGATACTTGGTCTTTGCCAGCTTCTCGACCTCCTCGAGGAGCGTCTGCCAGCCGTGCGACAGGCTGTCGATCACAAGGACCGAATAGCCTGCCGTGCCTGCATCGCGGATCGCGGCGACGTATCCGTCGATCGACTGATCCTCGAGCTCGAGCACGTCGAACGAGAACCGGTCGGCGTACTTGCTGGCCGAACCGCGCTCCGTGTCGATGACGGCTACTCGCCCACCGTCGCCGGCTAGGCCGGCCGCAACTCGCAGGCTGGTGTACGTCTTGCCGGCACCGCTTGGGCCGAAGATCGCCGCCCGCAGCTTCGCCGCTGCCTTTGTTGCCTTCTTAAAACCGCTCATTCCCACCACCCTCCGTTCCGTGAAACGCCGGCCACGCGTCCGTGCGTGGTCGGCTTGAAAATGCGTCCCTGCGATGCCGGCTCCGCCGGCTCCTTCTCCGCCTGGTCCTCCTGGCGGTCATCCATTGGCCGAATCGAGACCCACGCCACCCACCCGGCGGCGAAGAGAATGAACAAGTTGGCGAGCTCTTCGATGTCGATCACAGCTGGTATCCGTTCTCGTCTGCGGTTGCGTATCCGATGGCGTCCGCGTTGATGGCCTTTGCCTTGCTCATGAGCTCGGGCGGGATGTGGTAGAGGCCCCTCGCCTGCCACCGGGCCACCGTGAGCAGCTCGTTCAGCACCCGCACAGCGGACAGGACTCGTCCGACGTGATAGGCCCTCTGGGCCGATCGCTGCTGGATGCGGCTGTAGCGGTGCTGCGGTGGGTGCGGCGCGCGTGGCATGACTGCGATCAGTGCGTGATGTCCTTGGTCAAAACGAACAGCCAGCCCCCGCCGATGTCGATCCGCAGGCGATCGCCGTCGATCGACTCGACCTTCCCGGTCCAGTGCCGACCGGCGCTGCGTCCGCTCACCGTGTCGCCGATGGCGGGCTCCTGGGCCGACGTCCGTGGCGTCTGGTCGTGGATGCAGGCAGCGGCTGCCAGGTATTCGTTTTCGTGCGCGTCCATGCGTTGTTCCTTCGTGGGCTATTTAAAAGCAAAAGCAGTCGCAAGCGATGCCAGGTCGTACACCACCCGAGACAGCGTCGAGTCCGTTCCGAGGTCCTGGCCTACCTTGACCAGAGCCAGAATCATCAGCCAGCGATTCCAGTCGATGCGATACACGACGTCCTCCGTGACGTGCGGGCGGGAGTGTACAGCCCTTGTGGGATATTTGTAAACTGGAGTTTTTTCGGCTGTTCCTTGGCGGAACTTTAGGCCGATTTCCGATCGCCAGGACGGCGGCCGCAGAGCTTGCCCTGCCGCCGGAGCGCGTCACGCTCCCGGGCGAGCCGCTGGATCTCCTCGGCGTCTACCAGCATGGAGCGTGTCGAGACCTTCTGCGACCAGATCTCTCCCCGATCCGCCATCAGGCGGATGTGCCGCTGCGAACATCCGTAGATGTCCGCGGCCTCGGCGGTCCCGCAGAGCTTGCGGTTCGGCGGAAGTTTGACTGGCATCGACATGGCCTCCGAGCGTATCCGCGGCCTGCGGCGACTCAATCGCCACAGGCCGCTTTCCTTTCCATCCGTGGACGCCTACGGTTCTGTAGGCGATGTACACCCCGCTGGGCTCGAACCAGCAACCTTCGGTTCCGTAGACCGATGCCGAACTGGAGCCGAATGCGGAACCTACTGGAACCGTGGCACACCACTACGGAACCGTGCGGACCAACCGAGCCGATTGCCGGACTTTCCGGTTCTGCGGGGCGTTTGACACATTTCCAGCCATTCGGAGGATGGCACCACCAGTCCGCTCTATGAGGGAGCGCGGCGGGCGTCAGGGGGGGCCGCAGGAGCGCCCAGCCTGGCACACAAAAAGTCCATCCGATGTACTGCAAGTCAGGGCCGCAGACGCTGTCGGCCTACGCGGCAAATTACAGCCTCCTCCGAGACGTCCGTCCGGAGACCGTTCGCCAGTATCAGATCACAGCGCGACTCTTTGAGCGGTGGGCTGGCCACCCAGTGCAGCTCGTCGAGCTGGACGAGCAGAGCGTCTCGGCGTGGTTGCGCGATTACGCTGCCAGCGGGGTCGAGCCGGAGACCGTCCGATCGAAGAAGGTCGGCATCCTGGCGTTGTGGAGGGCCGCCGCCGACGATGGCCTATGCGACCCTCCCACGCGTCGTGTTCGCAGCGTCAAATGCCCGTACAAGCCTCCGACCTGCTGGGACTGGGCCGAGGTGTCCGCCCTTCTGGAGGCCTGCCAGGGCCTCCAGAGGTGGCACCGGACTGGCCTCCGCAGGTCGGCATGGTTTGACCTGGCGATCCGCATGGCCTGGGACACTGGCCTCCGTCAGGGCGACCAGTGGCGGCTGCCGGTTGCGGACGTACGGCCAGGCGGAGTCGTGAGCCTGGTCCAGTCGAAGACTGGCAGGCCGCTGATCTGCCAGCTGTCTCCGTCCACGGTCGAGGCCCTGCGAGTCTCGCTCGAGCTCGCACCGAGGCAGCTGGTGACGCCGTGGATGGCGAGCCGCGAGACTTTCGACGATCAGTTCGCCAGGCTCGTGTCGAAGGCCGGCATCCGGAAAGGGACATGGAAATGGCTGCGGAGGGCCTCTGCGACTGACGTCGAGATTCAGCGGCCAGGGTCGGCCACCGCGCACCTCGGTCACGTTCCAGGATCACGCATCGCCGAGAGGAGCTACATCGACCCGGCCCAGTTCTCGCGGACGACCGTCAGTCCGCGGGAGCTGATCGCGGCCGCTCTTCAAAATGGGGGGTGGGGGGGGGCAGGCTAGGACTGGGAAGAACAGGGTAGCCTAGCTCTGATCGACCTCCTGCCAGCAGCTCATCGATCTGCGCCACCAACTGGCGGCGTTCCGCCAACAGCCGGATGACATCGGCCGCCAGGCTGCCGCTTGTCCCCGTGTAGGCCCCGGAGAACCGACGAGCGCGGTACTCCATGTCCCGCAGCTCGTCGTCAGTGAAGAGCGTCGGATCAGGCATCACGGATGCCGTCCTCCGCAGGTGCCACGCATCCCTGGCTCCGCAACGTCCCCCGGTTCAGCTCCGGCCACAGCTCGTGAGAGTGGATCGCAGCCAGCATCCCCCAGGCGGCGTGCCCCAGGTGCGGCTCGCTGCGGTCCCCTGCCAGGAACTTGTAGATATGGGCGATGACGTGGTTCAACAAATCGTGGACTGGCATACCTCGCTCCCAGTTGAAGTCGGAGTATTTCGCGGCCCCCTCGGCACAGGCCCTCGCAACTTCGCGCAGCCCGATCGGAGAGATCAGGTCGTACCGGAACTCCTCGACGTCAGAGCTGCGGACGGCACCCGTCCCGAACTTTGCCGTCGTGCGAGGCCGTGAGAACGCAGGGGGCACCCACTCGGCATACGTCTCGCCGTATCCCTGCATCTTCGGATCGTCCGCTGGCGTTGCCTCCAGTCTCGACTTCACGGCCTCGCGGAGTGGCGCGTTCACGTCCTCGATCGTCGTCACGATGTCCTGACCTTTCCGTCCGTGGTGATTCGGTAGTTCTCGACTCCGAAATCACCATCGCCGGAAACGTTTATTGAGGCAAATCCCCAGTTCCACTTGTTGATCCTGGCGTATTCCGGCCGGAGATCGCACAGGCATCCGGTCGACCAACAGAAAACCTCGGAGCCGAACATATCCGGCTCGCAGTGCCCGCTCGTCCTGTGGCCGTGGCCCTCGAGAACGGTGTGATGGAGACGGAGGAACGCTCCGCGGGCCTGGTTGACGGGCGCGCTGGCCCCCTTGCCCTTCTCGTGTCCGTGCAGGATCGGCAGCTTCCCGACCATGATCGGCCGATGATCCTGGACGAGCTCGATCCCGAGCTTATCGAGCCCGAGCCACGCCTCGAGTCCCATCATCGGCTCGTCGGAGATCTCGGGGGCGTGCTGGTAGAGCCAGTGATGCCAGCGCTCTTCGTGATTTCCGGCCTTGAGAATGATCGGTATTCCAGGGAACTCCTGCCGCATCCACGCGAGGAGCTGCCGCTGGGCGTTTAGCTCGCCGCGAAAATCGCGTTTCGCCGGCGTCTTCATATACCGCGAGATCGCGTAGAAGTCGGCGATGTCGCCGTTTAGAACCAGGGCGACGAGCTCGAGATGCTTGAGATGGTCGACAGCGGCCGCCAGGGCAATCTCGCTGTGGAACGGAACGTGAACGTCGGACAGGACGCCGACCTGGCCGACGACGTTTAGCGTGTGCGGCTCCCATCGCTCCGCCTTGGACGGTGGCATCTTGAGTACGGCACCGGCCTCACGAAGAGGCCTTCCTGCAACGGGCCTGGTCTTCTTCCTGTGCTGCTCACCGCAGACGCCGAACTGCTTGCAAATGCGCTTACGGGCCTGCTCAAGTGTGATAGCGTTGTTCGCCTCCCGCACAAGTCGGCGGGCCAGGGTTCTCGCCGGTGCGTCTGGGAACTGAAGACAGAGACGCTTCGCGATCTCCGTGATCTGATCGCCCATCCGGTCCTCCGTGACTGCGGGCAGATATCAGCGAGAAAACGCCGAGGTCGCCGGCGTGAAGTTGTCTTCATAGCGAGCGGTATTTGAGAGCCGGAACTCGTCCATGTAGCCGGTCATATATCCGTCGGCCCCGGAAAACAGGCTGTCGACGCCGATCCTCGCGCCATCGAATGAGACGACTACCGGATCGTTCTCAAATGCCTGGAATGGCCACGACTCGGACGGCGTATACGGCGTCGTGTTTATTTTCTGGCCGTCGATCCAAATGGTCCTATCGGCCATCGGGAGCTGCACGGCGACGTGATACCAGGTATTCGCGGACGGAGACCAGGGATAGATGATGCGCTGGTCGCCACCGGAGATGTAGCGCCGCACCATGAGTCCGACCGTGTCAGACGCGTCAGCGCCGACGTAGGTGATCTGCCAGGTGTTGACGATTGGCGTCTGGCGATGAGTGCGAAATATGGGCTGGGCCTTGGCAATGTCGTCGAACCGCACCCACATCTCGACGGTCCAAGGGCTTTGCAGCGACGGGGCCTCGGTCGTGAGGTCGTTTTGTCCGTTGTAGCCAACTAGGACGCCGCCGCCGTTGAGCCGCAGCGACGCGCCGCCGAATTTGCTTTGTGCCGTCGATAGCGTCGTGCTTTCGCTTTGCGTGTCGACAAGGACGCCATACAGGCTCGAGTCCACGAACGAGCTGCCGCTGATGGAATCAAAATGACACAGGACGCGGGCGTATGGGTTGAAAGTTTTCGCACCCGTGAACTTCGTCCACTTGTTCGTCGCGTAGCAGAGATATAAATATCCGTACTCGTCGTATGCCAACTGGCCGGCTGTGCCGTTTGACGTGCCCTGGTCCGGGTATGTGACGAAGCCGCCAGACGCGCTGATAGTGCCGTTAGTGACGGACAGCCCGTTCCCTACGATCACGGCGCCGGCTGTGCTGTTTGTTGCGAGCGGCAGCCGGGCAGCTGCGAGCGTCCCCGTCGTGATGGCGGACGCACTGGGGACGGCGTGGACGTGGTCTGACCTTGAGGCCAGGTTCGACGACCCGGCCGCCGCCGTGCCGAGGGCCGATGGCGTCGAGCTCGAGAGCGTGATATTCCCGCTGCCACCTCCGGTCGCGGACAGCACCCCGGCAGCGATCGTGAGCCCGCTACCGACCTTGATAGCCCCGAGCGTGTTCGATGTCGCCGTCGGAAGTCTGGCGGCCGGCAGCGTCCCCAGCGTGAGGTCCGAGGCGCTCCCGCTGGTGGCCACGTTCGCGAGCCCTGTGATCGTGCTGGCTGCCTGGTTGTGGGCCGCAGGTGTGAACGTGCTGGGGACGTTCGTCAGGCTCGAATAGCTGATCGTCGGGACAGGGTGAACGTGGTCCGCCCTGGACGCGTTCGCCGAGCTGCCGGCAGATGCAGCGCCCAGTCCTAGCGGCGTAGCGTCCGATAGGTTGACCTCGCCAGGAGGCCCCTGGATTCCCTGGCCGCCGGGCGATCCGGCCTGGCTGATCGAGAGGTTCACCGTGTCGCCGTTGGTGGCGACGACCGTGGTTCCGGCCTGCCCTGTGACGTTGATCCCCCAGCTCTTCGACGCGTCCACGTTGACGGACGCGGCCGGCTGGCCATTCACCGAGACGTTGATCGTGCTCAAGGAATCCTCGCCGTGAACGTGCCGGAGGCGATCGTGAGCGTCTGCCCTTCCGTGTCCTGCCACCGCAGATACCAGCGGTGCGAGGTCGCGGTCGAGACGGCTGCGGTCTGCGTCTCGGAGAGCCCGAGATTGACGAGCCCGCCCTCAAGATCGACCGGGCTGATCGTGAACGTGGCGACCGTGTCGCCCACCTCAAGGCCCTCGGAGCTCGACCAGCTGCCGCCGCCGGCCAGCTCGGGCTGATACACGATCGCCGTCAGCGTGTATCCGGTCAGGTCGATCGGCTCGCCGTCAACGTCCAGGCCCAGGCCGATATTCAGCTCGTCTCCAGGGACGCAGACGATGTCGAGCGGCCCTGGAATTTGCTGGTAAATAGCGCCCATGCGTGCCTCCTTGCTGCCGTAGATGGTGGCCGAAACCGGAAACGAGTCAATCGCGAGCAGGACGCCTGGCGGAGCGTTTTTTCGGCTCCTTCCGGTCCTTCGTCCTTGCCGGCCTGTTCAGATAGATCATGCCGTCCTCGTCCGGGATGCCGCCCCCGACGATCTCGTCCTCGTCGATGTCACAGAGGAACTTCGGGGGCTTTGCTTTCGGCGTCGGCTTCTTTGCCATCTGCGGCCCTCCTGGCATTTCGGATCGCTCGACGCACCAGCATCCTCCCAGCGGCATCGACGAACGGCAGGCCACGCTTGGCGGCGTTCTCACGCATAGCCGCCACGATGTAGTCCATGCGCTCTGGCTGCTCGCATTGGTCAGGCCCCCATTTGTCCATCTCTGCGGCGACTCGGTTGCATGAGCAGTCTGGCGTGCTCGTGATGTAGAACGGCCAGCCAGCGAGCAGCCTTTTCAACTCGGTGCCTGGGCCATTGCCGAGGGGCTTGGGCGGCTCGCGGCCTGCCTTCGCCGCTCTCGGATACGCCTGGTGGTCAACGTCTATCGTCCACTGGTCGCCGTCCTGTGAGACGACGCACGGCATGGCATCGTCGAGCGTGTATCCACGCTCTGCGCAACGCTGCTCAAGGCTGGACCGGTGACAGGTAATCATGGAAGTGGGTTGCATATTGCCAACCCTGTTATTTCGTCAGTCGGGACGATGATACATGGCGTGTATACGCCTCCGATCGCTTCACACTCGGACCGCGTGTACCCACCACGGGCTTGAGGCCCGGTTTCTCCAGGCCTGATGGTTATCACGTCTGGGCCGCAACAGCGGCCAGTAGGGCATGGATCGCCGCACGGATTCTCACCGCACGTCGTACCGATGCCATTGAAAACCTTCCCCGCTCCCTGGCATTGGCACTGCGGCTTGATGCTGCACGTCGCGGTTCCGCCGTCCGTCTCGCAGCATGCGCCCTCGTTGCAGGCGTTGAGACAGTCTTCCTCCGTCGCATAGCCTCCGCCACCAGCCAAGCCAGAGCCCGTCAAGCCGTTGTATGTAGATGCCTGTCGGCACGGCATTTCGCACTGGTTGTAGCAATACCACCCACCGCAGCACGCGCAGCCCTCTCCAGCCTTGCCGTCCTTCACGACGATCGCGCCGTTCTTCGTGGCAATGTTGGTCATGTCGCGCAGTCCGTCGTATCAAGCCAAGACAGACCGCCGCTGGCGTCGTGCGCCAGGACTTGCTGCTTCGCAGAGTCATACGACGGCAGCGAGTGCCAATCCCACGCAGCCAGCACCCACTCGCCGGCCACGCTGGCGATCATGCAGGCCATTTCCCCGGTCGGCGAGATCGTGGCCAGGTAGTTCTTTGCCTCGTACGTCACCGCCGACAGGTCCGCGTGCGTCACCGTCTTCGTTTCGCCCTTCGCCCACGAGCCGGAGAACGTGCCGCGAATAATCTCCGTGCCGGAATCAGCCGTGCGGATCGCAGGGGCTCGCGTGTCACGCTGGCCGCGTTCCGACTGTGCGACTACTCTGGCGATCCTGCGCAGGTCGCCGCGCCCGATCGTCAGTCGCTCGCGGTTCTTCACGAGGGCTCCCCAAAGAGCGTGAAGTCGGACTCCTCGTAGACCTTCGCCCCGTCGCCATTGTTGATCACGACCGGAGGCTCGCCGGCCGTCATGGCCACGCCGTCGGACAGGGCGACTGGCTGCTTCACCGGCCGGCCGTCGACACCCGTCACGGCGAGACGCTTCGTGCCCTCGCTGCTTGGGTTGCCGTCCTCGTCGCAGAGCTCGTTGAACCCGACGTCCCAGGGCTTGAGCTCCCACCCATCCTTGCGATAGCGGAACTCCCAGGACGTCTCCCAGTACGAGACCTTCTCCTCCGTGGCAGTCGCCGGCGTATAGAATCCGTCGTCCTGGAGCGTGCCGCCGCCAGTGACGTCGGTCTTCGTGATCTGCTTCTTCTGGGCTCCGCGGAAATTGCACTTCCACGTTCCAGCCGGCTTGCCGAGCCAGGTGGCATTGTTCACGGTGTTCGACTTTTGCGACCGTATGCCGTCCCAGCTCATGTCGTCATAGGACCGCGTCAGCACCCAGGAGATATTGTCGTTCTCACGCTCAAGGCCCTCGAGCGGGTCGCCGGCACTGTTGGTGATCGACTCGTCGTCGATGTCCTTGTAGACCGGCCCGACGCTCGTCCCGCCGCTGGCCTGCCAGCTGTCCTCGGGGATGCCGTTTTCGTCTGTCTGCTTCTCGGGAGCAGGGATCGAGTATTGCCACGTCACCGTCCACCAGAGCCCAGCATCGTCGGCCAGCGCTGTGTCGAACTGGTACGCGACGTGGTCGGTCTGGTCCGGGTACGGCGTCCCGTAGGTGATGCCGGGGGCTCCTGTGATCGCCACGCGAGACGTGGCCGGATGGTCGACTCGCACAAGAAAAGATCGCACGAAGACGTGCGGGTTCCCGAGCGACCCGCTCGCCCCCGACCCCTTCGCGGTCTCACGCCATCCCAGCACAGCCATTTAGAACGCGGGGATCACCGCCTCCGTGAAGTCTCCGCCGCCATCGGCCGCCATCTGCTCGACTGACGCTGCGATGCTCTCAAGGGCCGCGAGCTGCTCCTCCTGGATCGTGCCAGTGTCCCCGCGCATGATCCGGAACATCTCTGCGATCCCCTCACGAGACGTCGAGTCCGTGGCCTTGAGGGCCGCAGTTGACTGCGCCGGGCCGGTAGCGGACTGGACGGAGAGCGGCGTCCTCGTGGCCACGTCGCGAGCGTTCGCGGCTTCGCGGGCCGCCTGTCGGGCCTGCTCGATCATTGTCGCCATCGGCCCAGGAGCACCGGCTCCGCCGGCCTGGTCGGTCGCACCAAACGCGGACGCGAAAGAGTCGGCCATCGAGGAGCCGGCGGCCTCCATGTCTGCCCCCAGGCTGACGACCATCGCGTCGAGTCCGGCGACGGACTGGTCGAGCGTGCCCGAGCTCATGTAGACCATCGCCGCGGCCTTTTGGACGGCCGACAGGATGGCCGCGATCGGAGTCACAATCCCGAGCATCGTGGAGGCCAGGGCTGCTTTGATAGCACTGCCGACGCCCAACAGGAGAGCGCCGACGCTTTTGGCAACGTCCCAGGTCCCGGCCCACTGCGTTGCGACCGCGGACGCGTACTCCCAGACCCCGCCACTCCTGGCGATGAAGTCGTCGACCACCCCGGCGAAGAACGACGCGGCCGAAATGATCGCGTCCCCAACGGCCTGGCCGATGTTGGCCCCGCCGACGCTTCCAATGAAATCCGAGAACGTCGTCGTGACTGCCTCGATCGCTGGGGCCAGGTAGGCGACGACCTGGCTGACGACGCCGGCGATCGCCTGCTGGGCTCGCGTGAACGCGTCGTTCATGGCCTCAACGTTCCGGCCCTGGACGTTTGTCATGGCCAGCCCGAATCGCTGGGCCTCGGCCGTGGCCTGGGCGATCCCATCGGCCCCGCCGGAGAAGAGCGGGAGCAGGGCCGCCCCGGAACGGCCGAAGATCCGGACGGCCGCCGCGGCCCTCTCGGCCTCGGTCGGCAGGGACGCTATCGCCGTGGCGATCGCCTGGAACCGCTCGGCGCTCGACAGGCCGTTGAGCTGCTCGACAGACAGGCCGATCGACGCGAACGCGTCACGAGCCATCTTCGAGCCGTTGGCGGCCTTGACGAACGCGAGGTCTGCCTTCGTGGCCGCATTGGCGATTGTGTCCATCCCGACGCCGGCGAGCTCGCCGGCCAGCGATAGTCCCGCCAGCTCGCCGTAGGTCATGCCCAGTCTGGCCGCCATCTTGCTCGTCGAGTCGATCACCTCGGCCTGGGCCTGGGCCATCGAGATCATGGAGCCGACGGCCCTGGACGCGGCAGCGGCCATCGAGCCGAACAGTTGCGCCCCCTGGATCGCCGTCAGCGTTGACAGCCCGCTCCGCAGGCTCGTCACGCTTCGCTGCATCCGGTCCATCGAGGCCGTGGCACGGTTGACGCCGGACGTAAGTCCGGACGTGCTGGCCGTGAATACTGCCGCGACCCTACCGATCACCGATGCCATCGTTCGTTTTCCTAGCCCAGGGGATCTTCGCGAGCTCCGACTCGATCTCGTGGTCCGTCTGTGGTCGCCGCTTGTATGTCGGGAGGAACTTGTCCTCTGCCTCCTCGTCGACCTTGGCCCCGCTCGCCGCCGCCATCCACGCCGCCAGCCTGGCCGTCCGCTGCCACTCGCACCCGAACGGCTCGTTGAGCCAGTAGGCCTTCCAGAGCCGTACCTGCCGGATCGTCAGCGTGTCCGCCAACCGATCGACGTCGAGCGTCCCTGCCACCAGCGCCAGCCGACATAGGAACAACGCGTCGGGGGCGCTCCTTATTTTTTTGCGTCCTCCCCGACGAGCTGGTCGTCGTCACGCAGCACGGTCTCGAAACACGTCTTAAAAAGCCATATGACGTCCGCCGGCCGGCCGGCGAGCACGACCTCGGCCTCCTCGTCCGTCAGACGACGCTTGCCATCCGGGCCTGCGATACACGTCGCGAGCGTCCTGGCGATCAGGTCCGCAGGCGGGTCGCGGCCCTCGAGCTGCCGATGGGACTCGACGAGCGAGTACCACTCCGCAAACGTCGGATACCGCAGCCGGACGGACTTTTTTGACTGCGGCATCGTCACCTCGATCGGTGCCGACGCGGTGCCGCCGAAGATGTCCTCTGCCGTGAGCATTTAGAAACCTGTCATGGAGAAAGTGGCGAACGATCCGATCTTCTCGCCGACGCGAGCCTCGGCCTCGAATGTTCGCAGATACGCGTCCCCACTCAATGTTCCGCCCGACGTGCGGACGGTGAGCAGCTGCGTCCGCCCTATATCGTCACGGACGAACGGGGATGGGCCGATCAGCTCGAGCTGCACCTCGGCCGGCAGGATGTCGATCGGGTCCTGCTGCCGCAGGACTCGCGTATTCACGCCGACGCCAACGACAGGAGAGGTATGGTTGGTGCAGTCGAACGACGTGCCGACGCCCTGGGACGCTCGGACACGACGCAGGCGGCCAATCAGCCGGCCGCCCCAGTAGACGCTCGCGCCTTGAGAATCGGCGATTGCCATGCCGTCCCCCTGTTAGCCGGGGATGACGAACGTGGCAGTCCCCTTGATCTTCTCGCCGACGGCCGCCTCGAGCTCGAACTCCGGGCAGCGGGCCTGGGTGTTCAGCCCGAACTTCGCGCAGACGAGCGTCAGCTCGTCCTCCGTGTTCGGTGCTTCGTCGCCCAGGTACGAGAGGCTGATCTCGGTCTTCCGGCCCTCGGATCCGTAGTCGTACAGCGGCGGGTCTTCGTAGATTTTGTCGGCCCCGCTCGCCAGGTCGAGCGTCGAGACGTCGACCCGCTGGTCGTAGCCCTTGCCCGTCACCTTCACCTTGATGTTCGTGGCGGAGAACTCGACCCCGCCGAACGAAAACGTAGTTCCCTGGCTGTCGACGAATGGCATAGTTCACTCTTCCCAGCGGATTGTGTACGTCTGCTCGACCAGAAAAGTCGCCGTGTCACGGCCGTCGAAAAAAACGGGGTCTCCGTCCCTCTCGTCAGTCATCGCGACTTTTTGGATTGTCAGACCACCCTCGTCCCCATTGAAGTTGTCGAGCGCCTCGCGAGCCGCGGACGCCAGGGACTTCACGGACGTGTAGCTCGACGCATAGAGCGTCACTGTGAACGTCCCGGTCGGGCATCCGTGGAGGCCCGACAGGAGCTCCGTTCTGTCGGTGGCCGTCCGCTGATAGACGGCATAGGGCAGCTCGGCCCCCTCCGGGGCGTAGAGCGGATAGCAGTCGAGCTCCGCCGACTCCTCGATCGCGGCGACGATGTATTCCTCTGGGCTGGCCATCACTTCCTCCGGTAGGCCTGGGCCACGCCTGGAGCCTTGTCCCTGGCTGCGGCATCCAGGGCCTTCGTCATTTCGACGACCAGGGCCGCGGCCGCAGCAGGACCGATCGCGCTCATGGACTTTTCGACCATCCGCCTGGGCTCGACGCCCGACTTAGTGCCGAACTCCATCCAGATCGCTTTTCTGCTTTCGGATCCTGCCTTGTAGCCAAGAACACCGACGACGACTCCGTCCTTGTTCCTTCCGATGTATTTCGCCTTTGTGGTGACGGCCCGGCGAAGAGCTCCGCCCTTGACCTTTCCGGTCTCGGTGATTCGCGTTTTCTGTTTTGGCGTGTTTTTCTTGAGGATCGGAACGCCGGGTTTCAATGCTCGTTTCATCGCCGCCTTCAGGTGCTTCTTGGCGATGTGCCGAGGAAGGTCGTCGTAGGCCTTCATCAGCTCTCCGACCTGACCGCTCATTCCTTCCCAGTTGAGACTGATCACGTCGCCCGCTCCTCGCAGTCGAGCTCGTGCTCCTCGCGGTCGCCGCGCTCGATCACGCTTGAGATGTAGAGCAGCCGCGAGCCCCAGCGGAGCCGCATCTTTCCGGTGAGCCCTGGCACATACCGCATCCGGACGGCATGGGATATCGTGCCGCCCGTCTGGTTGTTGTCCTGTCGCTCGGAATAGCTGACGGCTCGCAGTTCGGCCCACCGCTCGGTGAGCGTGGCCCAGGTCTGCGAGGACTCGCCGAGAGCGTTCCGCGTCTCGGACGCCTCCTCGATCACGACCTTCTCGCGGAGGATCCCGGCAGGCAGGGGCATCACCACACTCCTGTGACGGACTCACTCGCCAGGAGCGTTTCGAACGCCAGGGGGACTTCTCGCGGTGCCTCGCTGGACGAGGCCTCGCGGTTGTTGAACAGGTGGCCGACGTAGAGCAGGAGCGCCGACCGCAGCTGCGGGGCGATCGGCCCGCCGGGTGCGGCCCCGGCCCAGTACGTCACGACGGCCGAATCATTCGGCCCGGATTCCAGGGTGATCTGCGCGGGAACGAGATCCGCGTCGATCGAGAAGTCAGCCGCCAGGCCGTCGACCGTGACGCTGATCCCGAAGTCGTCATTGAGCAGGAGAGGAGGATTCGGCAGCTCGAGGACGGTCACGCCAGCCGGCCATGTGGCCCGGTACTGGGTGGCGACGAGCGAGATCCCCAGCCGCCGCTCGATCAGCCTGCGGGCCGCAGCGATGGCCCCCAGGAGAAAGGCGTTTTCGTCCGTCTGGTCGTCCGTCAGCCGCAGCTGGGCGCGGACCTCTGCCAGGGAAACGGGCTCGACTGTCGGGTGAGTCACGACGACGCAAGAGCGCGGTTTCACGGCGAGCCCTCCAGGGAACAAGCAGGCGGCCGGGGGCGAGCACGGAGCCCGCCCCCGGCCTCACGGCGAGGAGGACGTTCGTCAGTCGACGACGAGCATCGAGCAGTACTCGGGCGCGTGGTTCGCGATCCCGATCCGCTGCTTGCCGGCGAAGACGACCTGGTCGTTCATCGCACGGAGCTCGCGGAGGGCGTCGATCCGCAGGCCGCTCGGCTTGACCGCCACCGCGGTCGACATACCGAAGTCGCCGTACACCGCCAGCACGCCGGAGGGCAGGCCGTTGGTGACGTAGACCGGCCGACCGAACACGGTCGGAGCCATCGCGTCGGCCAGCATGACCGACTGCGTCCCGGCGTGAGCCGCCAGGAGGGCCGCCATGCCGTCGGCACCGACGACCCAGGCCGTGTTGCTGGCCATCGGATCGACCTTCGCCACCACCGCGGCCAGGTTGGCAGCGGTCGTCGCCGTGGACGATGCCACCGCGACAACATGGTTCTCGGCGATCTCGCTGCACAGGCCGTCGATCCCGGCGGTCTCGTCGCCCTGGAGCCACGCGTAGTCGATCTTCGACGAGAACGCGTTGCCGAAGGCCCCGGTCACGATCGACGCGACGTCGATCACCGAGTCCTCAAGGAGGTCGTTCGACACCGCGCACAGGCTGCGGAGCCCGAAGAGCGTCACGTCGACACCGCTGGTCGCGATGTCGTTGAGGTTGCCTTCGGCGGCCTCGGAGTAGAACGCGGCGGTCGCGTCACCGAGCTTCGGGAGGGTGATCTTCTTCGAGATGGTGTTCACGACGAACGCCACTCGAGCGGCCACGCTGCTCCGGTTGATCACGTTGATCACCGAGCCGTACAGCTCCGCCGGCACGAGCTCCGCGCCGAGGTTGTTGTATGTCGGGCTGGTCTCGCCCATCGCACGGACTTCGCCGCGGGCCAGGCTCCGGAGGTAGCTGCCTGCGGTCATCGCGGCCTCGCCGCTCTCGTAGTGTCGGACGTTCACGGTGGTTTCCTTCTTCTCGACCTTCGACCGGGCCTCGCTGTCGTCCACGACGGCAGTCCGCAGGGCGGCGATCTTGGCGTTCAGCTCCTTCTCGACGCCGGCGGCAGCGTTGAGCTCGTCGCAGCGGGCGACGGCGGCGTTGAGCCGCTCCTCGAGGGCGGCCAGCTCGGCCGGGTCGGCAGTCTCGAGAGAACGCATCTCCTCGATCTCGACCAGCTTGGCGGCGATCTCGTCCTGGTAGCGGCGGAGCTTGTTCGACATGGCTTTCCTCGTGTGCGTGGTTCGGTCCAACTGCACGCGAGGATATTGCCAAGTCCCCAGGCAATCGAAGTAATTGGCGTCCTACCGTAGGACGATTTACCGCGACTTGCAGCTGCACGCAGACGGGCAGGGGCATGGTTGCTCAATGCGTCCGTCCGGCTTCCACTTGCCGTTGACGCACGTCCCACCGCAGACGCAATCCGTCGGAGGAGACGGCGGAGCAGGAGGCGACGGCTCCATGCTGGCCCGCGCTGCGGAGACGGCTGCGGCAGCTCGAGGAGCCTCTCTGTCGATCGCAAGCGGATCGCTCGAGAGCCAGACGAGCCACGCGATGAACGCTTCCCACATGGTCAGAATCCTTTCCCGTGATCGACGAGCGGATACCCGTCTTCGCCGACCGGTGGAGCGTGAACCAGGTGGCGGTCGGGTTGCTGCGGCGGAGCCGGCTCGGCGAACACGGCGATCCAGAGCAGAGACTTCGCAGCACGGGCGATCCACCGCAGGACGGGGCGGTCGGGCCTGGGCTCCGGTGCCATCGGGTGCGAGCTGATCCAGTAGCCGATTGCGAACGCGATCGCGACGGCGGAGAGTGTGCGACGGTCCATCATTCGTCCCCCTGTGGTGGCATGAAAAACTCTCCGTTGTCGAGCTCACGGAATCCGAAACCGCTCACGGAACCGACTGCGAAAGAGTCGCCCTGGGCGAGCATCCGCTCGACGGTTTTCCGGTGGACCCAGAAGGATCCGTCGGGCTGGTCGTCGGGGAACTTCCCACGATAGGACAGCCACCTGGGTCCCCAGCTGTTCAAGCAGAGCAGGCCGTCGTCTGGAGAGCCGTTCTTCTTGTAGCGTACCGCCATAAAGCACATCTGGTGAAACCATGTCGCGGACGCGGCAGCGAAACCGTGGTCGTCAGTGATGCTCTCGAACCCTTGATCGCTGGCGACTGGGATCGCGAACCCGCTCTCGATCGCGGACGCGGCCTCCTCCCAGGTGCGGACGAGCGCGACGTGAACGGCCGGGTGCTTCTTCGCCACGGCGTCGAGCTTTCCGCCGTCACCCTTGCCGCCGTTCCCAAACGCCCCCCAGGCCTTCGCTCGCTCGCCGGAGTAGTCGGAGAGCTGGCCTCCACGGTAGACGACACCCCAGTCCTTCACCCACTTCGCAGCCGCCGCCCCATAGCTGCCGTCGCTGTACCCGCCGTATGGGCTCGCGCCGTCGCCGGGCTTGCCGCGGGCCTCGACGCGAGATCCGCCGTAGATGCTCTCGGTGGCCGGGGCGAGCGGTGGTTCCGCGATCAGACCGCTCGTCCAGTCGACGGACTGCGAGACCCACACGCCATGCGCCCATCCCCACGAGACGCAGTCGCCGATCAGCTGCCGGCCGACAATGAACGGCTTCCCATATCGGGCTTGGTGCGCCTTGTAGAGGTGCCGGTATAGAAACGTGTCGACGCCCCGAGCCTTTTGGATGGCGTCGGAGCCAGCGTCGGAGAATGTCGGATGCTCGAGCTCCTGGAGGAACTCGCGGACGCCGGCAGGGTCCGGCCGCCACCCAAAGTCGTCGGAGCCGACGGGCTCGAAAGTCGTGCGGCGGGGATCCGGCGAGAGCAGCATCAAGGCCGCCAGGCCCAACAGGAACGCGGCGGCCAGGACTTGCCAGCGATCAGCGAGACGCATCTGCGGCGGCCCTCCCGACGTCACGGAACGCGGAGATCCACCGCGAACGCTGCTCCGGAGTCATCGGCCCGCCCGATGTCCCGGCGGTCCTGTCGAGGTACGACTTGATCGCCTCCCGCGCCCGCGGGTGCTTGTCGCCCAGGCTGACGCCACGACACAGGATGAGCCGGGATCTCCTCCGCAGCTCGTCGAATGCCACGCCGGTCTTCAGTAGCGGGTCGGTCTGCATGGAGTCCCACTCGATTTCGCTGGCGAGCTCGTCGAAGAGGGCGGCCGTTGTCGATGCGTCGGAAGAGGCGTCTGGTCCGACGAACGTCCCACGGAGGGACAGTCCGGCCGGCTCCGGAGGGGCCGGCGTCGGGGCGGCCTGGTCCCGGTTGACATACGTCAAGGCCGCTGCGATGCCGAGCAGACCGGCGGCGACGTGCCGGAGATCCAGCGACTTCCAGTCGATCGACGTAGCCCGATCCTTGATCCACGGCCAGGCCAGGGTGGCGGCAGCTGCGATCAGTAGGACGATCGTCATGGGACGGCCCTCACCAGTGGTAGGAGCTGCTCGATGGATCCGGCGGCCATCGCCAGCACGAGCGAGCGGATCGCAGGCTTGACGAGGATCCAGATCGGCCAGGCGGCCAGGGGGACGGCCTTGTCGGCGAGCTGGTCGAAGAGTGCGGCGACGGCCTCGATGGCGAGATCCTTCTTCTCCTGGCCCGTCAACCCGGAGATCGAGTCGAGCGTGAACGTCGTCAGCTTGAGCAGGGCCAGCGACAGCTCGCCGAACTCCGCCCAGGTCAGGCCGCCAATCGACGCGACCCTTGCCGTGGCCAGGAAGGCTCGGACCTGACTCTCGAGGTCTGTGAACTTGAGGGCGGCGCTCACTGGTGCTTCGGTGATCATCTCGACCGCCTCCAGACGTTTTCAGCGGGAACGACCTGACGGCGACGGTGCCGGCAGGACAGGCACTCGAGGTACTGGACCTGGACCGGGCCGGCCCGCTTGGACGAGCTCACCCGCAGCCGCTCCTGGCACCGTGGGCACTTACTCGGCATTGGCACGGAGCCTCGCGACGGTTGCCGCAGCCTTGGCCCGCAGGCCGAGCAGCGTGGACGGACGGACCGCGCGAGGCTCCGGCTGGCCTGGAATGGTCTCCGGTCTGTCGTCGATCCAGATGTCGACGGTGAGGCCGGCGGCCGCGGCGGCGTCCCGCTTGTGGCGATCAGGGCCGGCCAAGATCACCTGGCCGAGCTCGAGGTCGGAGAACGCGAGCCGGAGCTCCTCGCGGTTCTTCTCGCTGTCCTCTCGACGCGTGATGCAGACGACCTTATTCCCGCGGGCCGTCGCGTCCTGGATGAACGACCGCCACAGGCCAGGGGCCGCCGTGTATGTCTGGTCGTAGTCGATGGAGATCGTCAGCCCCTCGACTGCGGCGACGGCCCTGGCGGCCTTCCAGGCCTCCAGGGAACGCATACCGACCGACGAGCTCGGGTACGCGGGCCGCGTCACTGGGGACCAGTCGTAGAGCTGTGCGTCCGTCACGGTGCGGACGGCAGCACCCTTCTCGTCCTGCGTCCACTGCTCGCCGTCAGGCTGCACGGAGAACGCGAACGACGCGCCGTAGAGCGTCTTCGACCGAATCAGGACCGCGAGGTCCTTCCCGAGCTGCGTCTCCGGGAGGTCGAGCTCGGCACCGAGCCCCCTGGGCTCCTTCGACAGTCGGAGCGTGCCGTTTGTCGTCCTGGCGAGGAGCTGGCTGTCGTCGTGGTTGAACAGGCCGACGACGTCTACAGGCCCGCGCGGGTCGTTCTTGTGCCGACCCAGGATCTTGTCGAACGCGGTCGGAGAGAACTTCTCGCGGAAGCCTCCCAGGTCGACGGACAGGCTGTCCCACGGAGGAGAGATGCCGCGGAGCGTCGTCACGCCGTCGGCCCGCTGCTCGACCCCCAGTGCTCCCTCGTCGACCGACAGATACCTACGCTCCGGCTGCATTGGCAGTCCCTCCGGTTGCGGCCTGCGAGGCCGCGGCCGCCAGCGTCGAAAATCCGAGCTGGATGTACGTCTGATCCGCGGCCGGCTCGTCGAGGAGCGGGAAGTCCTCGAGGTCGCGGATCTCGTTGGGCGTGATCGCCCCCGTATTTGCCATGAATTGCATGAGCTGCACGCGGGCGGCAGTGTCGCCACGCAGGAGCCCGCGGTTGTCGAGCTTGTAGTAGACGTCGTCTCCGGCCTCCTGGTAGGTCGAGAGGATCGTCCGGTCGATCGCCCCCTCGATCCGCTTCTGCCAGGGCAGCAGGCAAAACACCTGCGCGGTCAGGAACTCCTGCTCGACGTTGCTCCAGCGGGCCATGTCGCTGTCGCCGATCAGCGTGCTCGGGACGCCATAGGCGCGGGCGACATCGGGCACGATGGACTTCCGGAGCTCCATGAACTGATTCGCTTCTTGGCTGTTGCCCTCGATCGGCTTTAGCGTCACCTTCTTCGGCAGGACAGCGGCGGAGCCACGCTTCGACGCGCCGCCGTAGACCTCGCGGAGCTGCCGGCGGAGCTGCTCGACGGCCTCGGGCGGGATGGTCTCGGTCGTCTCTAGCACCAGGTCGGGCCGAGCCGAGTTGTCCCAGAAGGCCGTGGCGGCCGTGTCGAGCTTCCGGGCAAGTGCAACGCTCGTCCCGCAGAGCTCGGCCGGCACCATTCCGACCATGCCGTTATCCGACAACCACCTGACGTGCAGAATCTTCGACGAGTCATACGTCCGCCACTGGCCGTCGGCCTCAAGCACCCGGTAGCCGACCGAGTAGTCCGACAACCTGATCGGCTCGACGCGGGTCGGGTGAATCGGCCGCAGCTCCGAGCAGAAGCCGCGATCCCCGGACAGGATACGCGAGTACGCGTTGCCGTGGAGTGCAGCGTGGTAGACCGTGAGCTCCACCCACTCGTAGAAACTCTGCCAGGCGTTCGGTCGCTTGCGGAGGACGTATGAGACCGGGAGGTCGTTCGCGACGTCCTTGCGGCCGCTGGGCAGCGTCCGCATGACGTGGCCAGGCATGGACGCGACGGACTGTGCCAGGAATCGCACGCACGCCAGGATCGCCGTCACCTGGATCGCCGTGTCTGGGCCGATCGACCAGCTCGCCGAGCCCCAGGGCTCCGCCGACGTCAGGCCGCGGAGCGAGATGATGTTCGGGGTGGCCTTGGCCCGCGGGCGACGTGCTGCCGGCTTACGCGTGGAGGTCTTGCGTGCTGCTGTCATAGCGGGATCAGGTTCCAGTCGGTTTCGGTTTCGGCCGACGTGGACGCGACAGCCAGGGCGTTCACCAGGGCCGCGATCCCGTCGATCTTCTCGCGGCTCTTAGCCTTGTCCGGCTTGATGCTCCCGGTGCTGTCCGTGAAACAGCAAACGTTATTCGCGTTCCATGCCAGGACGGGATGCCCTCCGTGCCGCAGCTTCTTCTCGACCACCAGGGCCTCGAGGAGCTTGGTCGGAGCGTTGAGCGTGCCCGTCCTCTGTGTCACAGACTGGACCAGGATTCCCGCTGATTGAAGTCGCGAGGCCACCGCGCCGATGTTCCACGGGTCCGCCGCTACACACTGCACGTCGTACCGCTCCGCCAGCTCGATCAGGTCCGCGGCGACCTTGTCGTGGTCGAGCCGAGCCCCTTCCGTGACCGTGACGAACCCGTCGCGGATCCACGAGTCGTATGGGATTCGGTCACGCGAAATCCGCTCTTGGACTGTCTCGCGTGGCACCCAGTACCTCATGTCGACGTCGTAGTGGCCGTCGGACGACTTCGCGACGATGGCCGCCGCCGTCATGTCGAGGTTCGATGCCAGGTCGATACCGATCCAGACGTTGCGTCCATCCAGCGGCTCCGGCGGCGTCGAGCAGGCGGACCACTGGTCCGGGTCCAGGAAACGGCCGTCGGGCTCCGTCCAGATGTTTAAGGAATAACGGAGCCACTGCGATCTCTTCCGTGGATTCGTCAGCGAGTCCTTCCAGTCGTCCCGGAACTCGTCCTCCGGGAAGGCGATCCCCATCGACGGGTTCGCTTTGCGCCAGACCACAGGATCGTCCGGGTCGTCCTTCGACGGGTCGGCGGCGTAGATCAGTCCGAGGAACGTCGAGTTGGCGGACGGGTCCCGCTGCACGAGCTCGCAGTCCGTCCACCACTGCCAGCCGACGCCGTTGCGGTCGTCACCGGCGGTCGAGATCGAGACGACGAGTCCGTTCGCTGTACCGCGTGTCGCGTATGTCAGGGCCGTCACAAGGTCCGGCGACTTGAAGCTATGGATCTCGTCGAGGATCACCGATCCGTTCAGCCCTTCGTTTCGCCAGCTGTCGGAGGAAAGACAACGGATTTCCTTCCCGGTCTCGCGGTTCCGGATGATGCTTCGCGAGTCGACTACCTCGAGCATCTGCGAGAGCAGGGGAGAGGCCTCGACGCTCTGCCGGACCATGCGATACATGGTCCTGGCCTGGAGCCGGTCGTTCGCGGCGAGGAAGACGTCCTGGGCCGGTGCGTGGGCCACCAGGAGGTACTGGGCGAGCTGGCTCATTAGCGAGCTCTTCCTATTTTTTTTCGGAACGAAGATCCCGGCCCTGCGGAACCGCAGGCGGCCGTCCGGCCGACGCCATCCGAAGAGTGGCCGAATGACCTGGTCCTTCTGCCACTCGATCAGCTCGATCGGTTTCGGCTCGCCGCCCGACTCGTCCGGGTGGCGGCAGAGCGTCTCGATGAACTCGACGACCAGGTCGGCGGCCTCGGGGTTCCACTTGTAGCCTGGAACGTACTCGGGGCGATCGCTGCCGTCGGCCTTCGGCCGCGGCTTACGCGTGGCGGACCTTGAGACGGGCGAGGAGCGCTTCCTCGCGGCTGGTTTCTTCTTTGCCATCCGTGGCGTCCTGTGGGAGCCGGCTGTCGGCCGCAGCCGTCATGCCGAATTCCTTGGCGTAGGTCAGGTAGTCGCGGCGGGCATCGCGAAGTAGTCGTGCCACTGGGCTCGCCGCCTGGCCTTTGTCCGTCGCTGTGATCCATCCCTCTTCGGCGAGCTGCGTGGCCAGCTGCCGGCAGTCCGCGAAAAGATGGCACAGGATCGCGAACGACTCCACGAGCTCGGGGCGTAGCCGGCCCGACGCGATCAGCGCTCCGGCGTGGTCATGCCAGAAGACGGACGCCAGAGCTCGAGCTGCGACGTGTTCCGGCTCGACGACCAAGGCTTCGGCGGGAGGCCGTGGACGACGGGACAGTGTGTTGCGTCCGCGGATGGATTCGGAGCTGCCGGGTTGTGGACGAGGGCCGCGCGTTCCCATTTTCAAAAACTCCCCACAAATTCGCGTCGAGC
>Ga0208005_1000151_pt1 | contig 30495 bp, 39 predicted proteins | sample DEB19_08_DNA_3_FD_184530 | JGI IMG/M metagenome (GOLD analysis project Ga0208005, IMG submission 184530) | Aqueous microbial communities from the Delaware River and Bay under freshwater to marine salinity gradient to study organic matter... | ecosystem: Environmental > Aquatic > Marine > Coastal... | reverse complement strand
CGGATTGGGCGACGGGTTTGGCGAGTTGGATCACCTTCTTACCGGCGGCTTCGACGGCGGCGCCGACCTCGCCAACGTCAACGAAGCCACGGTTGCGGACGCCTTTGGGGGGCTTGGGCGTCGGGAACATTTCCGGCGTTGCGGTCGGATCGTATTGTTTTGCGATACGCTCATCAACAGACGATTGTTTCTTGGTTTCCTTGGGCGGTTCCTCACCAAACAACGCCCCGGTCTTTGATCCGGTTTCGCCGCTATCAAACATTTCGCCAAGAAGTCCAGGCTGCGTCGGCCTGCGGACACGCTTCAATGAACCCTTTTCGACGGGGATCGAATCAACGAAATCCACGGGGACATCGTGCTTAGCCGACGAACTTTCTAGGAACCTTCCAAACTCCCCGTCCTTGACGGTCCACTCGGTTCCATGAATCTTGAATGTGTCGCCAACATTCAGCGTCTTGGGATCGACAGACTGATGAGGAACCGCCGCTTCATTCAGTGGCATGTTGTCGTGGATGAAGGCGGCAAGAGCCATTTCTGGGTCGGCACCCATCGCGGCCCGCTTGGCTTCTTCCAAACGACCGCCACGACCGGCAAGCATTTCCTGCTTGTAGCGTTCGTATCGGCGATCGCCGCCTTCGGCACCGTAAGTTTCAATCAACCACGCGCGGAAATCCTCGCCGCCACTTTGCACGAGTTTGCGTACCTTCTGTCGGTCTTTCCCGGCAAGTCCCGACAGATCGTCCTTTGTCAGTCCGCGAAACTCAGTGCCACTATCGTTCATAGCGGCTTGATCGTTCTCGGTTGGCGCAACCGTGTCATACCAGTCTAGGATTTTCTTTTCTAGCTCTCGCTTCCCGAATCCTGCTGGTTGTTTACCGCTTTGCGTGGCTTTCCTCTCGCCAGCCGCAGGGCTATTGCTATCGCCTGCCGCCGTTCGTGCCCCGCCCGTATCAGTTCCTTCACGTTGGCCGAGATTGCCTTCTGGCTGGACCCTTTCATTAGCGGCATTGCGGGCCTCCTGTAGTTTGGCGATGGACGCGGACGCTTGTTCGGGGGTGACGCCCTCGGCTGCCATTGCGGCAGATACCTCGTCGGCGGTGGCGTAGGCGGATTCGGCGTTTGCTTTGGCCGTGGGCGGTTCCTGCTGCGAAGGTGGAGTCTTGGGCGGTTCTTTGGGTGGGACGCGGCTAATAGGCTCCTGACGCGATTCTGGCGGTCTATTGGGGGTGGGGTACGGCTCCCTGACAACCTCAAACGTCCCCGCCATCAATCCGGTGTTGGGGCGGTAGGTGAACGGGATATCGCCGCCGCCCATTCGGGCGTTGCGGTAGGCGACGTATCGCTGGGCGTCGGCCTCGGATCGGGCAAGATACCGCTCGTTGCCGGTGGTTGTGACGGTCGGCGGGATTTCCGGTCGCATTGCCGCCTGCGCCGACAGGATGTTTTGGGTCTTTGGATCAATCGCCGCCATTCCAGACGGGGACTCTGGAAGCGGGGACTCCTGCGGCTGGCGGTTGTAGAACTGCGACACGCGATCCTGCGGGACTTGGCCCATATCGCCACGGCTGGGGACAGCCCCGCGATCCTGAACCGCACGGGCTTCGCCCGGTGGCACCCCCGCGTCGCCTTCAAGACCAGACATCCCCATCGTGCGAAGTGCGAATCGCTCGGAATCAATACGCGATGCGACATCCGCAGCACGTTGGGCGATGGCGGAATCTTCCGTAGAGATTCCGGTTCTTTCGACTGGATATTGCGCGTTAAATCTTGCTTCTGCTTCGGCAAGGGCGGCTTCGTATTGGGCCGACTTTCTTAGTTGTCGCTCGTATTGAATCTGCCTTGCACGATCAGCCCTTTGCTCTCTCGTCATCCTCGATTGGGCCAAATCTTCGCCATACGGAGCCGCGCCACCACCCTCCATGCCGCCAGAGTTTGCCATTTCGGATGCAATACGCTGTGCATCTGCCTGTTGACGACGATTAGCTTCTTCGCCAACGCCAAGCGAGTAATCTTGTGGAACTGTCGATTCTTGTGGGGGATAGTTTCTGTCAAACCTTCGCTCAGCCTGGATTCTCGCAACCGTTTTCAACTCACCTTCTGGAACGCCAAGATCGCCGCCAAGCGTCGGCTGGCCCATAACGCGCTGGGCGAAAACCTCGTCCGATGTTCTTTGAGCCTGTTCCGCCGCCTGCTGCGCAATCGCGGAATCCTCCATCGACGGGCGTGTTTCGATGGGATTCTGCTGGCTGAATCGCTGTTCCGCCGCCCGCTGCTGCGCCTCAAACTCATTCCCCACCCGCAACTGTCGCTCAAACTCCATCGCACGGGCCTGCTCGGCGCGGGCGTTGAGCATGTCGTTACGAGCGGTCAGGGCCGCAGGGATGCGGGGACCGGCATATGCCAGCGTACCGACCGCCGTGTTCACGATGTCCTGCTCGGACATCAGTTGCGGGGTCGGCGCGTTGGGGTTATACGTCGCCCGCTCGTAGGCGTAGTTGGCGAGTTCGCCCGCTTTGGGGGCGAGGTAGGCGGTCGCAATGGCGCGTGGGAGGCTTGTGGCGTGCGGGATGCGGGCCATCGCTGCACCAGCGGCGCCCTGGATCGCCGCCGAGCCAAGAGCCTGATTCGGCGTCGCACCTTGATCGCGGGCGGTCGTGTAGCCCAACCCGCCCGCCAGCAAGCCGCCAACGACGGGGGCGTAGGCTTGCGGAGCCGCCATCGCGGGCAGCGTGGTTGCCGCCATCTGACCGCCAAACGTGGACATGGGATCGGCCTGACCGCCGCCCGTGGGCAACGCGCGGTTCAAGGCTTCGCGGGCCGTGGCAAACCCGTCGTTGCCGGTTGGCGGGCCGTAGCTGGATCGAGCGTCGCCGCCCTGACCGAGCATCTCAAGAAGCCCAAGCCCCACCTTGCCGAGCGTAGAAGCCGCCGACCGCCCAAACTCACCGTACTGCGTGGCAAGTTCGGAGCCGAACCGCTTGGCGTAGTCGGTGAATCCGTCGCCGCTCGAAGGGCGCGTGGGACTGCCGGAATGGATCGGATCGCCGAACGCGCTGGTTCCGTCGCCCATATGGATTGGGTCGCCAAACGCCGACGTTTCGCCGGAATCCGTGATGTCATCGCCAAAGGCGCTTTTCATCTCTTTTTTGCCTGTTTGCCGCTTTGCGGGTCAATGTAAACCGTGCCGGAAGGCAGCGCGTCGTATTCAGCCTTAGTCTTTGGCGTGGGGATATTCCCACCGCCGCCCGATGTTTGGAAAATATCGGGGTGCATTTTGCTGATGATCGCCATCTGTTCACGCGCCGCCTGCTTTTCCTCGTCCGATGCGCCGGAATAGGGGTTGAGGATTTTATTTAGACGCTCCCACTCCTTGCCGGCAAACGAACGATCCGACAGTTTCATTCTCAAATCCGCATCGGCCTGCGACGATTCACGCTGCGTCTGCTGGCGGATCAACGCCGACTGGACCGATGCGGGAACCGGCGGCGGATTGTTCGGCGACGTGTAGCCGGGCGGGAGGATCGGATCACCACCCTGTTGCGGCATCGGGCTGATCCCCGGGTCGGCGGGGAGTTGGCGGTTGCCCCAGGTCTGGGCGGCGCGACGCATGAGGTCCGCGTTCGTGTTCGCCACGTTCGCCTGACCCTCATAGAGCGTGCCTTGCCCGCGAGCCGCCGCGCCTTGGCCCTCGTACAACACGCCCTGCGAACCCATGAGGTTACGCTGGGCGAGTGCGTTGGGGGCGATCTCGCCGGTTTCAGTGGAGAATCGTTCGTTCTGCAACCGCTGGGCGTCAAGACCGAATCGCTGGGCTTGTTCTTGCAAGTCGCGCTGGGTTAGGGCTTCGGGAGAAAGACCCATCGAAGTCGCGCGGTCGATGTGGCCGATGCGTTGGACAATAGCATCAGGGATTCGCGGGATGCCGGGAGCGCCGCCAAGCGGACGGATACGGCGGTTCAATGCGTCGTTGACGCCATACTTGGGTGGCAAACCAAGCTTCTCGCGTTCGAGCGCATCCTGTTGCTGGTAGTCCGACAATCCACGCTGAACATCGCCGCCAGCATTTCGGATGAACTGTTCCTGCAATCGCGTTGGGATGAACCCAATGGATCGCTGGTAGGTGTCATTACGTTCCGGCAAGTTCTGGCGGAAGGTGTCCCATTGCTGTCGCTTGGCCTGCTCGTCCTCCATCGCCTTCTGACGAAGCATCTCGGCCCGCTGGTTTTGGTAGTACATTGATCCGAGTGCGCTCATACGCCGTCCTTCTTGTAAGGAACCATCTGATTCAAGGCAACCTGCCGATTCGCACAGTTGCATCCGCTTGTTTTCTTCACGCCCACCACCGCCAGCACCTTCGCTACTGTGTCACCCACGCCGCGCGATGGTCCGTCGTAGTGCCCGCACGCGATCATGCAGGTGCCCGCCGAGGGACGCCCGCCGAAGTGGCCGTCCGAGCAACAGCCGCCCGATGGAACGCCGCAGTCAGACCATTTGGAGCATTGCACCATCAGGAAACCGCCGATGATCCGCTGATGGCGTCGAATGCGCCATACGATCCGGTTGGTGGGCATGACGCAAGACCGACGTTTGCCTTGCTCTTGAATGTGTCGGAGCCATCAACGACATAAACCGTCCACGAAAGAATACCGTCACCATTGATGCCACACGCGATGCGAATCTCGTATGGGTTGTCGAAGTTGCTCCATGTGCATCCGCTTCTCGTCACCGTGTACGTCCCGTCGTATCCGGTTCCGCCCGAAAGCGTTACCGTGTACGTCGTGGCGCACGCCGCGCAATCCGTTGGACACGAACCACCCCCGCCCGTGCAGCAGTCGCAGTCCGACGCAATCGTGCCGTCGGCCTTCTTGACGATGCTTCCGGTTTTGGTCTTGATCGACATTTAGCACGTCGCCGTCGTGAACACCGTCGTCGAGGTCGTCGCGCCCGGAGCGAACACGTACACGGGCCGCTTGAACTCCTTGAAGTTGGGATCGGTGTAGTCGGTGTCGTACACCACGCTCTGCGAAACCGGCTGATCGCCGCTCGTCTGCGTCCAACCCGATTCCGCACCGGCGGGCAGGCAGTAGATCGAACGGGTCTTGTACTCGAACGTCGTGCCGTTGAGCCGCCAGTCCGTCACCACCGTCTGCGTCGAAAGCGACGCCGGAACCCAGACCGTCCCGTTGAACTGCAAGAGGTTCGTATTCGCCGCGCCCGTCGTGTCAACGTCGGAAAGGTCGTTGATCGTCTGGGGAACCTTCACCGCCGTCGTGCCGCCAACCGGGATGCTGAAAACGTGGTTCTGCGCGTCGAGGTTGATCGTGCCCGAGGTGAACGTAACCGTCGCGCCCGTCACGCCCGCGACCGTGCCGCTTACCGCGACCGATTGCAGAAACGTCGTGCCACTCGTCGCCGCCGTGCCAAGCCCGTGCGAGATGAGCAGGTTCTCATTCGCCCCGCCGTTCTGGATCGCCTTCGTGACCCACGGACCCGTCACCGTCAGCTTGCTGTTGAGGTATCCCGCCGTCGTATCCGCCGACGACACCTTGACGAAGATATCCTCCGTCACCGCGACCGTGCCAGGCACCCACTCGCCAACGCCGTTGTCGTAGGTGAGAACGTCGCCATCGTTTGGCGCGTTCGATGAAACGTCGGCAAGGTCGCCGATCACCTGCGGGACGTAGAACCAGTTGCCGTTCGAGGTCGTGCCCGAGGCGATGCGATGGCCCTTGGCGTCAAACGTCGTGGTGCCGTGCGAAGGGTAAATCTGTAACCCCGTCGTTTCCACGTTGGCTTCGTTGATGTCGTAACTAAGGTGCGTGTATTGCTGCGACGAACCCGACGCCGTGCCGGGGCCGATGTGGTAGATCAGCAGATTCTCGTTCGCGCCGGCGTTCTGAACCGACGACGAAATCCACACCGCATCCGTCGTGATCTTGGGGTTGAGGTAGTCGGGCGATGCGTCTGAACCCGTCACCATCACCTTGTAGGTGTCCGCACCCGACGCCGAACCGATCTGGAACACCTGCGTGCCGTCGGCCACCGTGCCGAGGACGTTGATCTTCATCTTGTAGATGGTCAACGTGCCCGCGTTGTAATACACGCTCGACACGACGTTCGTGATCGTGCCAATCACGAAGGCGTTTTCAGCCTCAATGTAGGCAAGGTTGCCGGTCGAGTCGTGGCGGAATCGGCGGGTGTAAAGACGGGCGGGTTCGTTGCTGCCCATCTCCGACTGCCGGAACCTCGTAACGATCATCGGCTTGACGCCAAAGTGATCGCTTCCGCCAGTATTCCAGTCTGTCGCCGGTTGCAGGTCGGTGTCCCAAACGTCACCGTTGGGGTCTTTCGCCCCCTGATCGTATGGGTTCACGCCGCCGTCGCTGGGGTCTTTGTCGTCCGACCGCGTGCTATACGACGTGTCGAACCGATACTTGCCATTGGCCGTCACCCACATGAAAACATTGACATCCGTTTCCATGCCCTGACGACCGTTGACCTCCCGCATCGGTCCTTCGCTGGCGCTGGATCGCGGGTCGTCGGCCTCGACCTCCTCCCAGCTATACCAGCCAAGCGGGGATTCGCCCGCTGGCGGGGACGCCGCCGACGTAACCTTGACCGTAAGGACATCGACAATGGCCGATCCGCCGTCGCCAGCGCCGTCGTCGTAGATCACCACCCCGTCGTTGTCCTGAGACACGCGGATGCGACCGCCGCCCGTGATGCTGCGGACGCTGTTGGCGACTTCGCGGAGAGCGTTCAGCTTCTCGCGGAAGGTGGGGTCCGTGACGGACTCGCCCTGCTCAAACTCGTCGATTGAATCGGGTCGCATTAGCTAGTTGGGAACGCCCCTCCAGCGAACGAAACTTGACTGAACAGCCGAACCGCCTTCTGGAGAACGCCAGTGCCGTTGGGGATGTACTCGTACCATCCGGTGTAGTTGCCGCCCTCGGCGGTTCCGGTCGTCTGGAGAATCTTGAAGCAATACACCACGTCGTACTTGTTGCTGCCGTTCTCGACGCGGACCCGCTGACGCGGACCCTCAAACAACACCGTATTCGCCGCGAACGTCGCGCCGCCCCACGTCACTGACGCATTGTTCACGCAACTGACCTTGCTGTTCACCGACGCCAAGGCGTTCGACGACAGCGTGACGGGAACCGTGAGAATCAAGATCGGGATCGGGAACGTGATCGGCTTGAACAGGGAAAGGTTCTTGGTTGGTGTCGCCTCAACGCCGGTGCCCATGAACTCGTACATGGTCACTGGGTGATGCCCGACATCGACCATCGGACTCGTGAACGAGTAAATCGACGAGTTGTACGCACCGCCCGCCGCCTTGTGCGAGTATTCCAGCCGCACGACAGCCTTGTTGGGCGGACGAGCCGACGACACCACCCGTCGAAGCGGCAATGCCGAGTTGTTGGGGTGATTCGGACCACGAGCCGCCGCCGCCGCCTGCGCCGCCGTGACCAGGCCCGCGATGTCGTCCGTAACCCCCGTGACGTGGCCGATGGTGATCGCCGAATCGTCACGGGATGTTTGGATGCCGGACGTGATCCGCGTGCCGTTGTACTCGTCTTTTTGATAGGTTGCCATTAGCCTAGGCTCACCTCAACTTCGCCCGAACTGTTCTCCATGCGTTCCAGCACGTTCTTGATCTGTTCGAGCAACCGAACCACGTCGGCCTGCCCCTGCTTGATCTCCTCCACAGCGGCAGTCAACCGCTCAATCGCCGCCGAGTCGTTGCCGCCCGATGACGTGGCGTCACCAGCACCCTTGGAGTCGGGGAGCAGTGGACCGTCGGGCAGCGATGGGAGTTTGACATCTTCCATTAGGATTCATTCAGCGGGCCGTTGCCGACGCCCTGTCCAGTGAACACGACGGGACCGCCCTTGTACGAGGTCGTGACGCTGATCGACGGGAAGTAAACCGAACCGTAGAACACCTTACCCGAGTCCGCCTGCAAGGCGATGGTGCCCGCGACGGACGTTGTGCCCGACATCTTGGCCGCTCCGAGCGTCACGCCCGACAGCACGAACCCGTTGCATGAGAACGCCCACTTGCCGGTCCCCTCGTCGTAGTAGGTGTTGCCCGCGTCCCCGAACCCGCTCACGTCGTACACGTTCTTCTCGGCCTCCAAACGCCAATCGCCGACCTTGCCGTTGAAGGTCGCTCCCGATTGCGAGATGATGCCGCCGATTGAACCGCCTCGGCCACGAAGGTATGTTGGCATGATTACACCAGTTTGTCGATGTCCTTGACCACGGGACCGGATTCAAGACCGGCCTCGCCCTTCACCCGACGGATCGCTTCCTTGAACGCCTTGTAGCCCTGCGACTGCATCCGCGACAACGGATCGGCGCTTTCGAGGAACGAAGCCGCCCCGTACCACAATGCGTCGTTGATGTATTCATCCGGCACGTTGAGCGTGATCGTGCTGGCGTTCGACGTTCCAGGCTCCCACGCCACAAGCGGCTGGTAATACTGCACCCACAAGATGCGGTTCGAATCGGGCATCGGGGCGACGTAGCCGCTCGCCGTGCCCTCGAACGCGAACATCGTCGGGTCGCTCGCGGTCGTCGATTCGAGGTTGCAGACCACCGTGTTTAGGTCCACGAGGTCCACCGGCGTCCCAAGGTTCGCGGCGGTCACGCGCCAGTACGCGCCGTTGGGCGGCTCGTTGGACGTGCCCGACGTGTGAGCGAGTGTGCAGATGTAGTACGCCGAGTCGGGGCTTCCGTCGCCCTGCACAAAGTCGTTGTAAACGTAGGAGTTGCCGGTCCCCCACACGCCACGGTCGATGTAGCGGGCCTGCGCTCGGACGATCCGCTCGGGCCGGAAGTTGCTGAGCGTGGTCGAGGTGAACGCCGCGACCGATCCCGTCAGTGCGACCGTGCCCGACGTGACCGTGCAGCGGGTCTGCTGCACGAACTCCGACAGGGCAGCGCGGATGGCGCGGTCCACGCGGGCGTCGGAGTAGGTTTCCTCGCTCGCCTGCAAGGCCGAGTCCCGCACCACGATTCTGGCTTCTTCAAGGTTCACGTTGCCGCCTTGTAGGAAGGATTCACGTCAAGCTCACCCGCCGCGAGCAGCACGTCGTCGGTCACGTTCCACAGGCGATACTTGCCGTTGAATGGCGTGTTGGTCTGGGTCGTACCGTATGTCACCGTGGCGACGTTGTTGGACGTTCCGCTGATGCTGATGGACGACGAGCCGATGGCCCAGATGAGTCCGGGGCGAACCGCCTCGTTCATCGCCACGAGCCGCAGACTCTTGGTGGACAGGTCGATGGCCGCACCCGTCGAATCGACGCAGGTGAAGGCGATGTTGCCCGCCGAGAACTGTTCGAGGTCGATGTCCCGCATGGCGTACACCGGCGACTGAACGATGGCCGCGATAGGCGTGATCGTGACGCTGCTGGCCGTCGTCGTGCCGCTGGTGGGATAGACCGTCGTTTGTCCAGTATTGTTGAAACTTTGCGTGCCAGCCAAGTAGTAAGCGGTCTTGTCGCTGTTGGTCCCGACGACGACCGAGTTGGTCAGGGTCGTGACGGTGCCCGACGTAACAATCGCGGTGTACCCCGTCTTGTCGCCGACAGTGCCCGCGATAACCGAGTTGACCACGTTGGTGACGGTGCCGCTTGTGACGACGGCGGTGTACCCCGTCTTGTCGTTGTTCGTTCCAACCACCACGGGGTTCGTAAGATTCGTGACGGTTCCCGAAGTAACGATTGCAGTGTAGCCCGTCTTATCATTGTTGGTCCCCACGACGACCGCCCCGGTGATGGTCGCGCCGTATCCAGTCTTATCGAGAACCGTGCCCGCAACAACCGAGTTCACCACCGTCGTCACCGTTCCGCTCGTGACAATCGCCGTGTATCCCGTCTTATCCGACACCGTTCCCGCAACGACGGAGTTGGTCACATTCGTAACCGTACCCGACGTAACGATGGCGGTATATCCCGTCTTGTCGGATACCGTGCCAGCAATGACCGAGTTGGTCACGGTCGTAACCGTGCCGCTTGTCACGATGGCGGTGTAGCCGGTTTTGTCGTTGTTCGTGCCGACCACGACGGAGCCGACAACCGTTACAGCGGTGCCGCTGCCAACGAGGTCGGACACGAACTTGGTCTGGGTGGGGATCGTGAAGTGGACGGGCGCGGCGGTCGCGTGCCGGAAGAACAGCCCGACAAGCGTGCTGTTCATTTCGGTCGTCGAAACCGTGTTGATGATCCACTGGCCGTTGCCCAGGTGCGAGATGGTCCCCGTGAGCGCCGCCTGCGTGCCGGATGCGTGCGAGTAATAACCCCACGCGGTTCCGGTCGTGACAGCATCCCCCGCCGTTCCGATGAAGGCGAAGGGGAAGTTCGAGATGGCTGTTGCTTGTTTGAACATTAGGCGAATCCGCCGCCGATCACTCTGTTGCCGTTATGCGACCACGCCGGTTGAAATCTGAAAAAAGACGCAACCACGCCAAGTTGAATGTTGCTGCGATGAGGATAAATCACGGGTATGTGATTCGAGTACGTCGGAGAGTTTGTTGCTGTCAGGTTGTTGCGACCAACCTGGTCCGAGTCTCCGTCGTCACTACACAAAGGGTAATACGATCCAAGTATGTCGGGCCTGACCAGCAATGGAGAATAGCGGTTCGCCAGTGCCGACACGTCGCCTGATGCGAGCGTCCCGGAATAAAACCCGACCTCCGCAATCGACCCCTTAAAGAAGTTTGTCTCCGATCCGCTATAGACCGCGTGCGCGATGCACGTTCGGTTTAGCGACGCACCAAACGAAAGATCGACTGTGCTGTTGCTCGCGTCCGATGATCCGTTGAGGTAAATCGAGTGATCCACACCATCGGAAATCGCCGCAAAGTGATACCACGTTCCGGTCGAAAGTGAAGTTGCGCCAACGAGATTTGTGGAACTTCCTCCACTCTCGATATACAACGCCAGTTTATTGCCGCCGCTGACATAAACCTGTACAAGATTGTTGCTCCCGCTCGTGCAAAGCGAAGCCACGCAATCGTCGGTCAACAAGTCGGCATTGAACCACCCCGCGATGCTGACCGGAAACGGGTTGACAACAACCGAAGTGCTTTGCAGGTATTGCGAACTTGCACTATCGAAGTACCGCGCCAAGGTTTAAGCCTCCTCGCGGATTCTTACGCTAAACAGATTCGCGTTTCCTGTCGCGGTGTCCGAACCGTCGGCGGCCTTGCGGGCGACATTGACCCGAACCCAATCGCCCGCCGCAACACTGTCCTTGTTGGTCAACGTAATAGTCGCCAACTTAGGATACTTGGCGGTTCCGGGGACCGCCGAAGTTGCGTTGTTCGTTGTATCGAACGACGAGGTGGTGGTCATGTCAATCGAATCGCCATCCGTGATCGCCTCAACCTGCACGCCCCACACGACGTTTCCGCTTGTAGCGGAGTCCATGAAGTAGCCGATATCAGCCTTAACGGTTCCTGATCCCGTATAGGATGCTGGCCACTGGAACGCGACCGACGAAGTGTTCCATTCCGTGCTGGCGTCAAACGCGAGATACGGACGATCCTGGGCGATCTTACGCAGCGGCCCGTTGCTCGACGGGACCACGAAGGCGTTGGGGTTCAAGTCAATTTCAAAGTTGTTCGCCATGTAGCGTTGTCTCGTTAATCGTGCAGGACTTCAATCGCGCCAAGGCTGCCGTCAATCGGGCCATACGAACCCGTGGGGATTTCGCTTGTCGAACCCTGACGCGTCGCGGTTTCGTGGATCGAGCCGTCGTTGAACCCGAACCACCAGCGACCCGCCCCGTCGCACCGCATGTTGTAGGTGCATGGTCCGATGAACAGATACCAGCCCGGCTGAACCTCATTCAGAACAAACTCGCCGTTCGGATCGCCGTTGGTGTAGTCCATGAACTCGGCGAAGTCGGGCATCCCGGAAACCTTGATCTTGACGCTTGCCATGTTTGACTTTCGATTGAAGGATCAGTCCTCGTCCATGTATTCACGAACCCGCCTATGCATTTCCGCCTCACTCTTGGCCTCTGTTTCACGAAGCCAGTCGCGGACGCTGCCGAGCCTGCCGTACAAGTTTCCACTTCCCGAATAGTGAACCGCCGTGTCACCATCGTCGTCAATCGTCGATGCAATGATTTGTACGGTGTCGTACTGCTCGGAGAGAAGTTGCATCGCCTTCTCCATCGCGCTGTTTTTCCCTTCATCGCTCATCGCATGTCCTTGTTGTCGTCGGCGTCGAACACCTGGCCCACGTAGTCGCTGTATGACGGCGGATGATTCGGGAACGGGTCGCCGCCCAACGGTTCCGGCACGCTCGAATGGACGAGGCAGTTGCCCTGCACCATCGGCCAAACGACCGACGCGAGGAACCGCATGTCGTCTAGTTTCACGTTCTTGGCTGACCAATCGTTCATCAGCGTCGTCATGTTCGGCACCGCACCGTTCTTGAACCCGATCATCCCGCCGAGCATCGGCCATTGTGCGTGATGCGGATGGTCCCGCATCACATGCACGCCCTTGTCGGATTCGAGCCACGCATGGACCGCCGCCGCCTCCCGCACGTTCAACCGACTATCCGCGTCACGGACGATCACCGCGTCGGCACACTTCCAAGTGATGGGCAGCATCCGCCAGAACATGCCTTGGATGCCGCCGTGACTAGGCATCATCTCGACCCACGCGCCGGCCCGGTAAAGTTCCGCCGCGATGGACGGTCGCCAGTCCATCCAGACCATCGGAACCCATTCGGGGTAGATGCTCTTGGCGAGTTCGAGGTTGCGAAACATTCCCCGAACGTACATGGGGTTGTCGCCCCACAAGGCAAAGCTGATGATCTTCACTTGAACGTCACCTTCGTTTTGTTGTTCGTCTGGCAGTGCGGCTGCGTCATCGTGTAGTTGTATTCCCACACGCAATCCGCGTTGAGGATCGACTTCGCACCACGCTCGTCCCTTGTCGCGCCAGCCGATACCCCGTTGTTCTCAATGATGAACGTGCAAGGCAACCCCTTCGCGTCCACCAACCTCGCCGCCTCGTACAGGTGCCCGTTGTCCGCCGCACCGTCGCCGACGAAGCAATGCACCCACGACTTCGATCCCGACATCTTCAACCCCATCGCCACGCCAGCCGCGATCCCACAGCACCCGCCAAGCACCGACGACGACAGGAAGTTGATCCGCTTGTCGAACACGAACATCGACCGACCGGCGAGGATCATGTCGAGCAGGTTGTCCTCACCACCGCCTTTGAGCAGGTAGTGGTAGTGGCTTCGATGCGTCGAGAACACGTAGTCGTTCTTGCGAATCCCCGCGAACACGTCGAGCAGGATGTCCTCGTTGCCGCCCGACAGGTGGAACAGGAACGGCAGGCGCCCCTCCAGCCACAACGCCTCGACCTTCTTCTCAAACGCGATCAACCCTTCGCGGTTCATCGTTGCCTCACACAAAGTTGTCGGTGCCCGAGTTCACGATCTCGTTGTAAAGCACATTCTTGGACTCGGCGGCGCACTGAATCCCGTTGCACTGTTCGCGGGCGTTGAACTTATCGAACCACGCCTTTGCCTCGTCGCTGAACCACAGGTCGCTGAACTTGCGGCCCTTGATCGTGCCGATCCGCCCCTTGTCGCTGTACGCCGTGTTGTGGCAGGCGTACACGCACTCGTCCGCACCGATCACCGGAACGACCTGCTGGAACCAGCACTTGTCATACCCGCGAAGTTTCGCGTTGGGGTCGATGCGGTACGACGAATACACCTTGAACTTGTCGGTCTGCAACCGCGTCGCCCACGCTAACTGTTCCTCGACGTATTTTCGGATCGGCTCGTGGTATTCGTGGAAGTTGTCCATCCACACCGGCGAGAACCGCACATTGTCAACGCCCACCCCGCGAAGCCAGGTCGCAACGTCGAGCAGCCGTTCGTGATTCTCATGCGTGACGATGAAGTTGATCGTGAGTTCACAATCCTCCTTCATGTCCACGAACCCGCGCATGTTGCCGTCGATCTTCAAGAACTCATCAGGCTTCACGCCCCGCGACTTGGCGATGCTGTCGCCATCCCAATAGTCGATCGACACGCGAATCCACTTGGCACGCTTGGCGAGCGTCGCGTTGTCGCCGCGAAGGAATGACCCGTTCGTGATGAACGAGAAGTCAAGCCCGCGATCCACACATGTCCACATCGCCTCTCGGATACCGGGGTGAGCCATCGGCTCGCCGCCGCCCGAAAATGTAATCGCCTTCACGCCGATGTCGGCAAGGTCGGCCAGGATTTCAGTCAGGCGTGGCGTCGTGATCTTGTCGCGGTCGTCCATGCCGTCGTGCATCACGGTTTCGTTCGTGCCGTGGCCGTAGATGCAGTTATGCACTACGATGCCATTGGCCTCGTAAGACTCGTCTGGGTCGCAGGCAAAGTTGAACACTTCAAACCGACCGGTTTCGCGTCGGATCGAATCAACTCTTTGTAGTTCCAGACCCCGCTCCAGTTCGATTCCGGCGATGCGTAGTCGAGAATGACCTGCGCCAACTCCATCTTGAACCGCTGTTTCGACCGACCGTATATCACCAGACAGTTCCATCCCTTGCTGTTGTAGTGCTGAATGCTCGGGATTGCGTAGCTGTCCATCGTTCGTATCCGACGTTCGTACCCGATGAAGCACATGTTCTGCGTCAACTCGATGCACTTCTTTTGGTTCGGAACGCGGAAGTCCGGGTTTCTCCGACCAATCCACATTTCCCCGGTGCTGGTCTTTTCGATGGGCAGGTTGTTCTCGATCACCCATTGCCAGAAGGCGTCCTCGTACTTCGATGTTCCCCTCGCCAGAAGATTCTTTGTCGCTACCTTCATGGCAACCTGCGGATTCCGCATCGGGTTGCCATCGCCCATCATTCTCTTCCGCGATAGGTCCGCGAGCTTCTTGATGTGCCAGTCCGCCAACTTCTTTGGATTCAACTTGTGATTCAATGCGACTTTCGCCGCAATCTCTGGCCGACGCATCGGGTTGTTGGCCTTCATGCGATCCGACATGGATTGTCGTCGCGTCTCCGGCAACTTCACTCCACGCAACTGATGGTTTTGCAGAAATCGGTTCCAAACTCCGCGATGCGACAGGACGCGATTCCCGCATCCGCACTCGCACAACGGCGGCGTCTCCGTGCTGGACATCACTCGCTGGAACCCATGACCTTTGCGTAAGGATCGGGTGTTCGTCGCTGCACCCCACCCTTCGCCCGCCACATTCAATCCAGTTGATCCGGTCCACATGGCGGCGGCTTGTCTCTGTGATTCGACATACCCGACCGGTTGGGCCATAAACGTAGTCGCCAATCGTTAGCCTTTCAATCGGCACGTCGCCGTCTGGCGTCGCAATCATTGTCCCCGCAACCAGACACCAGTTGCACTTGTGATTGCAGGCGTTCAGCGGCTTGATGCGAACGTACAGCGGGGCCGTGATCTTCCCGTCAAGGAACGACTTGATCTTGCCGGGGAAGCGGATCAACTTGTAGTTGCTGTAGCGGTTCGTTGTCACCACAAGTCCCTTCGTTCGACCACAATCACTGATTCCTTCTCCGCGATCTCCGCCGCCATCTCGTAGTTGAACGTCACGCCCATCGGTGTCTTACAGTTCAACACCCGGATCGTCGTCATCATCTTCCGAAGCGACTCGGTGAAGTCCTGCGTGTGCGTCGGGCCGGTGTAGAGCGGCTTCGCACTCCCGCCGACGTTCACCCGGAAGATCACCTTGGGTACGTAATCGCCACGCGAGATTTCCGCCATCTTGTCGGCGTGGTTCACGATCGCGTCGAGCGCGTTGAGGATGAAGTCCATCCTCTCGAACCACACCACCGGCTTGTACCCGCGAAGCGACATCCCGATTGCGACGCCCGCGACCAGGTTCTCGGCGGCGGGCATTTCGATCAGCTTCTTGGGCTTCACGAGGTCGAGCGTTCCGCCCGCCAGTCCGACCTTCGTGCAGTACCCGAGAAAAACCCGCTTGCGGTCCTTCGCAAGAAACGCCATCGACTTGCGGATCGCGTCCTTGTAGCCCTTCATTCGATGATTTCCCACGGCAGGCGGTACGTCGGAACGCACCCGTAATCGAGCTTGCGGACGTAGCGGTGCAGCACGATTTCCTTGTCCATCGCCGGAAACGAATCGACCATGAACGCGAACGACGACTCGATCAGGTGGACCGACTTCGCACGCTCGATCACGCCCATCCAGTCGAAGATGTTGGCGGTCAATCCCGGCAGCGGGCGAACCACCGGCAACTTCGTGACCATCGAATCGTCGATCACGTACCCGCGCGAAACATCGTCATGCACGAACACGAACTCGCTCGGCAGTTTGATCTTGTCGATCAGGTCGGACTCCCGCATCTTTGACCGGATTCCGTCAAACCCGATCCAGCGTCGCTCGAACGGCAGGCCCGCGTTCTGATAGAACGACTTGTCGAATCCAAGCGAGCGGTCGAGGTGCGTGTGCCCGATGACCTTGAACCCCTGCGGAACCATCCACGACAGGAGTTCCATCGCCTCGGCGTCGCCGGCGACAATCGTGTTGATGTTCGCGCCAGCCGTCATCGCCCGCACGGACTCGTAGTTGTGCGGCTTGACGAACGTGAACACCCGACCGTGACGGCGAGCCAAGTCACGAAGCAGACCGTTGCAGATAATGTGGTCGCCGAGTCCGAGATGGGTGTAAACGACCATCATTGGTTGCCCTCCGGTAGTATATCACCGGGGGCAATCGGGGGCGGCTTCACTTCCACATTTGATCGCGGGGGCGGCAGCGGATTCCCGCCCGGTCCACGCGACATCTGATCGGGCGTCAACTCACCGACAAACGGGGATCGGAGTCCTTCGGGTTTGCCGTCGTTCTCCAACTCCCGCATCGTCTGCGAAACGACACGCGGGCCTTCCTGCCATCGGCACATCAACTCCATGTGACCGACTACGACCTGATTGACCTGCACGACCTTGAATCCGGCGTTCTTGAACTTCAGCCAGAAGTTGGTGTCCGGGTCGCGCTTGCCGATGAACTTGATCGTGCCGTTCTCGGAAGTCACGCGGCCCAGGTCCCACGTCCCGTCCTCGTTGGGCGTGGACCAGAACCACGGCTTGGACATCTTACGGAACACGTCGGCACGGATGACCGTAAACCCGAAGTGGCCGTGGATGATCTCCGTGACCGGCTTGCCGTGGTCGTACTGGATGCCCAACTCGTGCAACCACGCGAACGCAAGCGGCTTGTCCGCGTTGCGATCCGCCTGCACCGCCTGAGCCGCATGGTACTGCGGATTCTTTTCCAGCACCGTCACAAGCCGCTGGAGGTCGTCCGGTTCCCACACGCTGTCGCCGTCGAAGAAGATCACATAGTCGAACGGCTTGCCGGTGTTGGGGTGGTTGGAGTGGACCGCGCTATGGATCGCGTTCTGGAGCGACTGTTCCCAATACGGACCAGCACCCCGCATGACCGGCATCCCGAATCGGATGATCGAGTCGAACAGGTTGAAGGCCGTCTTGGTGAACATCATGCGGTCGTTGACCGACATGACAACCACGCCGTTGATCGGACTCTGCATTGTTTTGTCCCTTCGAGTTGTGCGGTCTTACGGAAGGCCGCGAAGAAGAATCTGGTACGTCGCGGTCGATGTCGTGGAAGAAGAAGCCACGTTGATCGAGCCGCCGCTGACAGTCTCGGTGCCGTCGGTGTTCGCAGCCTTGTCCAGCCGCAGAACGCCGGTGTCGGACGACGTGCCGACGAGGCCGTAGGAGAAGAACTTGATGGTGCGCAGGGTGGTGTCAAGGGCGGCGGTGCCGGTCACGAGCGTAACCGAGCCGTATTCCTCGACGTATCCTTCCTGCCCGCCTCGGGCCTGAAAGAACTTCTTACTGTTGGTGACGAACGCCATGATGGGGTTTCCTTGGAAAGAGAGAAAAACCCCGCAGGGGATTGCTCCCCTACGGAGCCGAAGGGATCAGGATTGACCCCACACAGTGACGGTGTACGACCGAGCCGAAGCGGCGGTCGCGTTGAGGGCGGCGGTCCACGAAGTGCCGAACCCGGTGGCGCCAGCGGACGAGCCGGTGGCGGTCGCGGTGACGACCTCGTTGATTGCCAGAAGGGGGTACGCCGTGCTGTAGGCGGCGGTGCCCACGATGGGCGTCGCCGAGGCACGGTAGATGACCGTGAGGCCGGTGGGCACCTCGACGGTGGACTCACCAATGTCGAAAGTGACGATGGTGGTTTCGGAGTCGCCGAACGCGCCGGCTCCTTGGATCGCAACAGGGGTGACAGCCATAACGACTGCTCCTTATGGTTTGTGGTGAAGGGGGGATTAGCTGGCGTTGGTGTACGCGACGTTCTGCCACGGCTTGGCACAGCGGAGGATGGTCATGACCTGGATGCGTGAGGTCACGCAGTCAGGACCACCGGCACGCTCAGACTCGTCGTGGAAGGGGAACACCTTGAAGTTGCCGTCCGGGTGGAAGTAGCACTTCCACGAGTCGGAGGTGAAGCACAGCATGAGCTTCGTCGCGTCGGTCACGTCGCTGTCGTAGGACGACCAGTTGCCGGTGAACGTGGGATCGTAGGTGATCGTCACGTTGCCGTACTTGATGCACTCCTGCTTGACGCCGACCTTGGAAGCCTCGGGCATGTCGCCGACCGTGACGGACTGACCACGAGCAAGGGCTTCACCCTTGAGCTTGAGGTAGTTGGCCTTGCCGACGAGAACGAAGTCGATGCCGGGGCCTTTGTCCTGAGCGCCCTGCGTGATGTTGGCGTCGTCGATCAGCGAGAGGCTGATGGGCTTGGCCGTGGTCACGCGGTTCGACGCCCACGAGGTCACGCTGGCGCGGTCGAGGTTGGCGTAGGTGTTGTCCGTGTCCATCGCCTGGAGAACGCCGAGGGGGCTGTCCCAAACGTCGGCGGACTGGCTGGTGGGGTTGCCACGCAGGTAGGCGAGATTGAGGTTGGTGAAAAGCTGCTCGGTGGCCTCCTCAACCGCCTCACGCAGGGCGTCGGCGATCTTGTACTTGTCGGGCTTGGAGGCGAGAACCGTGCTGTTCCAGATGGTGATCGGCTGCTGCGCACGCGCCCAACGCCACGTCGCCGTCGCGTTGTGCTGGTCCTGCGAGTCGTTGCCGGTCGAGGCCGACGTGTCACGCAGGCCGAGCCACTTGAAGCCGCCCACGGTGCCGGTTTGCAGGCGCTGGGTGATCTCGGTGCCGCCGCCCATTTGCATGTCGATGGGGGACAGGTTGTTGCCGATGATCGCGCCCGAGGCGGGACGGCCAAGGTTGGCCGTGTTGTTCGCCTTGCCGGTGATGTAGGTGAAGAAGGGGAGGCGGGAGTAGAACGAACTGAAACGCTGGGGCAGGAGTTCGCCCACCGCGTAGTTGTGGAAGCCATCAAGATTGATGGCGTTCCCGGACTTGTTGTAAACGGCCATAGCCGGTTTCCTTTGTTGTTACGCCTCGTTCACCAAGCCGTTGATGAAATCCATCGTGCTTGATGCGGGCTTTCCTCGCCCCGCTGCCGAGGCCGAGTTGGTTGCCACTTTCGTACCCACGGTTGACTTGTCGGGCGTGGTCTTGAGCGTGGCGGTCGTGGCGACGGGCTTGGCCTTAGCCTTCGCTTCCGCGAGTTTGGCCTGCCAGGTGTACGTCGCGTGAATCTGCCGGGCCTCGGGGGTGAGGTTGCCGAGCGAGTTCACGTATTCGAGGGTGGAGTTGATGAGGTTGTCGTACTGGTCGGCGACCTCGGGATTCAGTCGGGCAAAATCAGCCCGATCCCGTTCGTCCTGCAAACGCCCCACGGTCTGCTGGACGGACTCAATCCGTACCTTATCGGTGCGGTTTCGTTCTTCCAACTGCGTCTGGAGTTCCTTGACCTTGCTGGCAAGGATTTTGGTCGCCTTGTACGGGTCGATCTCATCGGGCTCGGTCTTGCTCAGCACGTCGATGTCGTCCACCTGCTGTTGCAGGGTTGCGACTTGTTCGCGTTGGGCGGGTGTCGCCACGCCGCCCTGCTGGCCGATCTTGGCAAGCAACTCGTCGAGCTTTCGCTCGAACGTCGCCTGCCGCTGTTGGAGCTTCTGCAAGCCCTTGTCGAACTCGTGGCCCTTTTGCTCGGTGTCCTCTGCGGGCTTGGCCGCTTCGGGGTTGACCTGCTCCTGAGCCGGTTCTTCCTTGGGCGTCTCGGTCGGCGTTTCCTCGACCGGAGGCGTTTCCGATTCCGGTTCGGGTTGACCTTCCTTGACCAGACCATCCAACGCGCCGGGTTCCACCTTCGTTTCGTCCGCCATGTTCTTCACGCTCCGCGTCCGCTCGGTTTGTCTCGCGCTTCACAGAGGTCTGCCCAAAGGCTTGACATGATCCACGGTCGTCAGTGACCTGCTTCCGCTGGTATTGAGACTCACCCGCCCGAACCACTCGGACGGGAGTTCTGTTCCTTCTTGGGGGCCGCTTGCCCCTGCTGATCCTGCTGGCCGTCCGTATGACCGCCAGCCGCCGCACCGGCCATCGCCTGAGCCGACGCCTGCAACCCCAGACGCTTGACGATCATCTCGGCGTTGGGCACTTCCAACTTCTCCAAGAGCGTCAGCACGTCCAGCGCCTTGCGGTCGTACAGGGCCAGGTACTTCTCGTTCTCGACCTGCTTGACAACGCCTTTGCCCGACGCGACCTCCACGATGATGTCGTGGTCGAACACCTTGGCGCGGTCGCGGATCGCCTTCAGCACGTGCGGCGGATACTTGGTGACGATCTTCGCCCATTCCGATTCCGGCATGAGGTCGAGGATGCAACCAAGGACCAACTGCGTGATGCGGCGGATCATCCGCTCGGTGTTCGTGGACTTGAAGCTGATCGGGCCACGGGCCGAACCCTGCAACGCCTTGACCAACTCGCCCGACCAATCCGACTTCGCCTGACCCGACAGGACATCTACGTTGCCGCTGATGTACTTGAAGATGTCGATCAACTGCGCCGCGTACTGGACGTAACTCGTCGGCAACTGCGGCATCGGCATGATGCTCGACACGTTGCCGCCGAACATCGTGAACAACTCGTCGGGCACGCTGATCTGCCGGCCCGGGTGGGCGAACGTCTGACGCTCGCTCTCTTTCAGAGCATCCTTCACCGACTGAGGCATGACCTCCATCGGAGACTGGTAGTATTGCAGGTGGTTGTGAAGGATCGAAAAGACCCGGTTCACGTTCTGCTGCAAGTCCTCCAGGCGGTCGGGTTCGCCCTGACCGTAGGGGGAATACATGATCGGAATGTTGATGTTCCACCCGATCGGGATGTCACGGTACGGGCACTCGACATCGGAAATCACCGTGTCAAGAATCCTCTGCACCTGACGGATTATCGTTTTGTGCGGCCAGTTCTCATTGTCCGGGGCGGTCAACTCACCCGTCGGAAGCATGTAGGTTTCGTCAACCTGCGTTGGCGCTACTTGTCCAGTGGCTGGATCGGGCTGATCCACCATCGCCACAGTAACCGCGCCGCTTTGGAGAGCCTCGTCCAGAGGGATAGGCACGCGGTAGTTGCGGAGCCAAGCAGTCTGTACCCGCACCATAGGACGCTCGAAAGTGACGTCACGATAAGGCGCGCCGATTTGAGCAATGAAGCCGCTGGCTTGGGCATTACCGATACTCCCGGTTTGCTTGACGGAATCAATCAACGCCGCGTGTTCCGGCCATGTCGCCTTCGCCGCCTCCGCACTCACCACCTGATCCCAGACGAAATACTCCGCGTCGTGAATCCCCGTCGAAATCGGGTCGATCCACCCGTTCATCTGGTGGATGTTCATCAACTGGTACGAGTTCGTCCCCGCGTCCCACTGGCAGAGCATCGCCTGATGGCCGATGACCGACGTGTTCATCACGTTCTGGATCAGGTGGAAGTCCGTGTCCGCCCGATCCCAGAGCGTTTCGAGAATCTTCGTCAGCACCTCGGCAACCACCGCGTCGTTCACCACGTAGGCGTCCTGCTCACTGAGCGCCCCAAAGTTGGCCGTGACCAACTCCGTCGCCTCCTGCGAAATGGGCATCATCCCCGACATCTCATCGGGCGTGAGTTGCAGACCCATCGAGGCGAGCATCTGAGCGGCGGCGGGCTTCAAATACACAAGCCCATCTTCACTTGTCTCTCGAGGCGTGATCCGCACCCTGGGACGCTGCTCCGTCTGCACCGCGACCGTCGCAATGATCGCGTTCTGCGTGAGGTTGAGCGTAAACTGCTTCAACCCCTCGGGGGCTTTCTTGTCCCACTGGTCCCCATACACGCGGCGGAAGTTCTGATCCCAACGACGCTCCTCGCGCGAACGGATCGCCTGAGCCTCTTGGACAAGGCCTTCAAGGTACTGAACCGTGTCGGCGTCGGTGTTTGTCACCAGCGACGTTGTTTTGGAATCTTCCATTGCTTACTTTTTGGCCTCGTGGTCCTGCAACGCCTTGATGAGGTCGCCACGCCGCTTGACCTTGGGCATTGGCACGCCCTTCTCGGCGATGGTCGTCAGCAGGTCCGCCTCGTTCATCTGTGCGAAGTTCTCTTTGTTGCCCTCCGACTCTGGCTTGGGCTTCTCGGATTCCGCCGGCGGTCGCGCCGACTTGGGAGCGGGGGAATCATTCACCACCCGCAACCCTCGCCAAAGCGGCTCACCCTTGATCTCGTAGAACTCGATCGCCTGGCCCGGCGCGGGACGCATGGAGTGAAGCCATGTCTCCTCGTCGTTGGTCTGGGGCCGGAACTCGATCCACGCGAAACCCGTCTTTTCGTCGATCCCTCGTTTGATGTTCATCAAAATCGCCTTCGGTATGCTTCCTCGATCGCCTTGGAATCCTCGATCATTTCCTCGAACTTCTTGTCGGCCTCGTACCGCCTCCACTGGTTCCAGAGCATCCAGAGGATCACGGCGGTCAGCGCGGTAAGCCACAGCACTTCGATGACGCTCACGCGACCCCCATTCCGACGTTGGACCACTGTTTCACCATTCGACGCTATCCACTTCAACCACCTTTGATTCGTGCGTCGGATTCGCCGCCAGCAGGTACTTGAGCGCGTCAAGCGCGTCGTTGTTCGCGTCCACAAACCGACCACGACCGACCGGGTTGTTCTCCTTGTCCCTCACGTATCGCCACTTGCGGAACTCGGAAATCAGGTACGGGCAGGAATCGAACACGATCAGCTTGTAAGTCTCCAGCCACCGCTTCACATTCTGCACCAACGCGAACTCGCCGCCGGAAGGGTGTTTGTTGCTACGCACGCCCGGCATACACCGGACCCCCGCCTCCAGGAACTGCAATCCGACGCTCTTGGGGTTGCTCTTGGTGACGGCATACGCCGCAGGGTCGATGATGCACGGTGCGGCGTAAACCTCGCCCTTGCTCATTGCCGTGATCTTTTCCGCGTCCTCCTGCACCGTCGTATTCCGCGCCACGTACTCGCGGTACACATAGACCGTATCGTTAGGCGCAACCGCCGCCCACAGGCAGACCGTCGGATGGTCCCTTCCAACGTCCATCGCCCGGTATCGCGGCCAGTCCGCCGGTATTTTGAAGGGCCTGATGAGGTGTCCGTCTGGCTTGTAATCCTTGACGAACTCCTTGTACACCAGCCCTGTTTTGTGTATCGACTTCCCGTACACCCGCATCTGCTTCTCGTCCTCACTCATGGACTCGACCGCGTTGCGGATGCCCTCCTCGGAAAGATTCGCCTTGTTGTCGTACATCGTCAGCCGACGCACGAAAATCCCACGCTGCAAGTCGTCGCAATCCTCCTCGCCGAACGCCTCGTCGATCCATTCATCGTCCGGGATCGTCGTGACCAGCAGGAATCCGTTGAGGTCGATGAGTCGTGGCACCAGACGCTTGTAAACGCCCTCTGGAACCGTCTCATCCACCCACGCGCCACTCACCTTTTCCTGCTCGAAACTCGCCGGGTCGGAATCGTATTGTGCCGCCGTCTTGAAGCGGATCACGACACGCCTTCCACCCGGATCGACCACGAGGCTCGGCCTCTGCCCGCCATAACCAGTCTGCTCGTTGTAGGTCGCGTCGCCAAGCAAAGACCTCGGCAACGACTCCCACAACTCTCGCTGCTGGCCCGCGATGGACTTCTCGACCGTCGGGGCCACGCACCAGTAAATCGCCCCCTGCTTCGCGTCGTCACGCAAATGCTTCGCAAAGCACATGCGACCGCCGCACACGCTCTTACCCGCCCGATTCCCCCCGATTAAGGCGAAGCGGTTGTGCCGGCGCGGCTTCGCGTGGAACGCCTCCGCCATCTCCAGGTGTTTCGGTCCCGCCGTCAGGAACAGGCTCTCGATCTTCAACCAGTCCGCCAGCGGGGCCGCTTTCCTCGCCAGCGTCAGCACCGTCTGCCTCTCCTCGTCCGATCTCGCCTTCGAGCCGAGAGACTTCACCGAGGATTGAAGCGAGCGCAGACTGGATATCGCCGCCTCCGCCGAGGATCGCAGTGGGCTTGTTTTCGTCGAGTCTGCGCCTTCGATCGGCATCTTGTTCCGCCAGCCATTTCAGTTTTTGGGCTTCGAGATAGAACTTCTGGGCCGTGTTCTTGACGTACAGGTTCTCGCTCGCCAACCCCTTTTCGATGTTCTGCTCAAACAGTTCCGTCGCCCGGCTGCTTATTTTCAGCGCCAAAAGCCCATTGGGTACGACGGTGTTTCTTTCTGATCTGTTCGCCCGAAAGCCCTTTCCTAGCTGCAATCTTGGTCCCCGATTGGACGGCGACGATTCTTGCGAGGAGGGCGGCGGCCATGACTTGTCGCTTGGCGTGGATGTCACGATCTGGCTCATATTCCGGGGTCTTGGGGTCGTGCATGTCCATCGTCTGCCGGATCAGCCGAATGGTCTTTTCCCACCATAGCAGCGGCATGTTCCAGCCGTTCACAAGCACGGTGTTAATCATCTTCAAGTCGGTGATCCGCAACGGCACCGTAAAGGGCGGCGGAATCTGACTGTTCTCACACAACCGATGCGCCGGTTTCGTCGGCTGCTCGTTCCAAGGACCAGCCAAGTCCACCGGCTCCTTGCAATATCGACACTGAACGTACCTGACATCAGGGTGGAAGTTCGGACAGTATGGATTGACCTTTAAGCCCATTCACCTGCGACCGAAAATCATCCACAACGCCGAAACACCAGCCACCGCCAACAACGTCACGTACCCGACGGCGATCCAGACTCCGTTGCCACCACCTTCGCTTTCAACCGATCCCCCGCCGTGTTCAGGTACGCCAACGACCCCGCCGCGTCGTGATGCCCCGCCATCTTCAACTCCATCTGCTTCTCGGGACTTGTCTCCCGCTTGAACCAGTCCAACCCCTTCGCCAGCATCCCCGACCGAACCAGCAGGTACCCCAACCCGCCCAGAAGAATCCACGTCAGGTAGCGCTCGAGAATCACCGGCAACGCGATCATCCCACCACCAAGTGCCATCATCACGAACCCGAAGTCCTGGGGGATAAACCGGAGGTACGGCACGAAAGCAATCAGTGCCCCCACCACCAGCAAAGCCGCGCCCAACCACACCAAACTCCCCATCGCCGTCTGTGCCGGGCTTGGCGGTGCCGCCATCTCCCCCGTCCCCACCGTCAACGACTCGGATCGACCCGCCACACCATCCCCACCATCGCCTTCCGTCCGCCCCCACGCCAAGGTCGCGGGGGACACCGCTTTTGGGGGTTGCGTCACCTCCACCACCGTCCCGTCCGGCCTATGCACCACAATCCCGCCCGTCCCACAACCGGGCAAAAAAGCCATCACAAAGCACAAAAGAGTCAGCAGTTTCATGGATGACTCCTTTCAGCTAGAAGTTTTACCGTCATGGAACACCGGATCATACCCCACAGGAACCAACATCGGATCAGGATTCATCGCCGTACCACCCACCCACTCCCAACCCTCAGGAGTCCCAAAACCCACCTGGAACTCCAAACACAACCGCGCCAACCGCTCACCCTCACGCAACCGAGCCTGGGAATCCCAGAAATCCTTATCAGGACTCGCCTTAGCGAGCCAAGGACTCTCTCGATCAACACCTCGGGAATCCATCGTCCACCTAAGAAAAAACCCCATCAGCGTTCAAGCGCCGACAGGGCCGTTGGGTCATTGAAAAGGGGAGGGGTTCGATTCACCGTTAGGGCCGGCGCTTAAAGGGGGGTGTGAGACTCCGCCCCCCGCCCCCCGCCCCAACCGGTGACGCCCTTCGACACCCCGCCTCACCGCGTCCAGTCCACGCTCGACCCGCCTCACGATCGTCGTCCTGCTCACACCCTCGCACCTGGCCGCGTCGTCAAGCGTCTCGCCGCCCATCACGACACGCTCAACCGCGCGCCGGTCGTCGTCGTTTACCGTCGCAAGTGTCGCAACGGCAAGGGATAGCGTTTCAGCGTGGACGAGAGATTGTGGAGGCGTTGGTGAAGCTGGAGGGGGGAGACTGTCCATCCCACCATTTCCCCCCTCCACCTGGCCATCGCGCCGCAGGTCTTTCGCGCGGTCGATGTATCGTTGCAGTCGCCGGCGTTCGCGCGATTCACGGCGCAGCCATCGTAGCGCGCCGCGCTTGGCAACGGTCGCCTGGAGTGCCGGCGTTGTAGCGCCCGATTCGAGGATGGCTAGTGCGGCCTCCTGCGTCATGTCGTCGAGCTCGTCGCGGGATATGCGGTCAATGAGATGGGGCGGCGCGCCTGCGCGTGCGAGGGAGTCTAGAGCTTGTTGCGCGCCGGTTCTCGCGGTTTGGTCTAGCATGGTGGAGCTTAATCACTGCGCGCTTACAAAGTAATTATTGCCACGGAACGCTTTTTTTCTCACGAATTCCGAGAATGTACCCCTAGATTTTGCAAATAGTTGTGATGAATCGTTAAAATCTTTTGTAAAATCGTGAAGAATAGACTTGACAATCGCCGATTGAAGATTTAATCTCATGTTGTCGGTTCGCGGCAAGCCGACACCCCATCAAACGCCGCACAGGAGATTCGCAAATGGCTTTCATGCAACTTCAAATCGTTAAGGGTGACGGATGGATCATCGAAACTACCGGCGGCGATGTTGTCGCGCCCGACATCAACGCTCCCGACGCGGATAACTACCGCGCGATGATCGGCACGGGCCGCAAAGTGTCCATCGGCGACGTTTACGGCGAAGTTACTGATGTCCACTACGTCAAGGGGTATTTTGGGCGCTACTCTGCGCCGGGTTACTTGGATTGCACCGACTGGACATTCTCGCGCAACAAGCGCAGCCTTGAGAGCGATCTTCGCTCGATGTACGGCGATGACGACAACGCCTAACCCCCCCCCTCCGCGCGCCTTTACCGGCTCGCTGAGGCTTGCCCCGCCGCAGGGCTAACCAAGGCGGCAGGAGATTCGACGTGAAAGCTTATCATCATCGCACCATCAAGACGGCACGCCAATTCCTTGAAACCCTCAAGGCAGGCCCCTACGCATGGCCAGGCGGTTATCCGATCTACTTCCTGACCAGCGATGGCGGCGTGTTGAGCTTTGATTCAGCGCGCGATAACGCTACCTACATCGCTCGCGCCATCAAGGATGGGGACCATAGCGGATGGCGGGTGGAGGCCTGTGACATCAACTACGAAGATGCGGAGTTGATCTGTGACGATACGGGAGAGAGAATCCCGTCTGCCTACGCCGACTAACTCACACTATCGCCCAGCATCGCTTAACGGCGCTGCTGGGGATTGCAGGCCCCGCCGCAGGGCAACACAGGCGGCAGGAGATTCGACCATGACCGAGATTCACCAAACACCCGGTTTTAGAACCTCGATTCACGCGCTCATCGGCGCATGCGCAGTCATTACAACTCGCCGCGTTGAGATCATCGGAACACTTCGCACGCGCCATGTCGTTGAAGGCGTGTTTAACAGCATGACAGCCGCATCTAAGGATGAACGCGTGGCGTTAGTGTTTGACGGCTGGATCATGGAGGAGAACGGAGACCCACTTAGTGTTATGGAAATAGCCGAATCGCTCACCGAATCAGGGATTGATTAACGCCGACCCGCGCCCGAAGGCCTGCTAACGCGGGCCTAGGGCCTGGGCCGTCGTCCAGGCGGAGCGCGACCGGATCGCGCGAGGAGATTCTAGCCATGATGATTACACTGATTGAAGATCGACTAGGCAACGTCATTGCACGCCCCGTAAACTCCCGTATCGCGCGCCGATTCGCACGCGATATCGAGCGTAATGGTGGCAACAACCCCGACGCCGAACTTTTCATTCAGCAGCCGACGCCCGGTGAAATTGCCGAGTGTTTCGGGCGTCGCGCTCTGTATTGTGGCGAGGTCAACGACGGCGCGACGATTCGCGTTGATGCGTGGGCGTTCCGCCATATGCTCGGATATTGCAACGCCTAATCCCCCCACAATCCGCGCCACGGCGCGGCCTTGGGGCGATTATGCCCGCAGGAGATTCCACCATGTCCGCACAAGACAAGATCGACCTTCTCTGGAACCGCCTACAACGCATCGCGCCCGACATCACGCGCGACGACGCCGCTACCCTGCGGCGCGCGGAAATGACGTTGCAACGCTGGGGAGAGCTTGAATGTGGCAACAGCAACGACCACGCATCATGGGCCATCGAGCGTGACGAGACGACCGGAAAACCCTTCGAGGTTGTCCACAACTACCGCATGCACAGCGTGCGCCGCTTCCCCATCGCCGACCGCGAGGCGGGAGCGTTGCGCCGCGTGGCGAAGGTTTGCAAGGCGCACGGCCTGAGCTTCTACCATCAAGGCGATTGCCGGGGTTGTATGTTGTACGTTGCCGATGAACCGTTGACCGACACCAACTACACGCGCGGCGTTGCTTGCTGCGATTGACGTGACGGCCTTTACCCGCCGGTAGCGCGGCGGGGTAAGGCAATCACGCCATAGGAGTATTGAGCAATGAAAACATCATACGTCATGTATCCGATCAACCCCACGCAAGATCAGGCGTGGGAGGCGGGCCGATTGCAGGGCCTGGCCTTTGCCGAACGCCGAGACGATGCGGAACTGGCGGCCCTGATCGCGCAGGAGGAGCAGGAGGGCAACGCCAGCACCTACGTTGGGGCTGGCTTCCTCGCGGGTCTGTACGAGGCGTATTCGCTGCGCGTCCACGCGATGCCGGAACCGGATCGGGTGTTGTGCGTGGTCCGGTACGGAAGGAACATTGCGTCAACATCCTGCGGAATACTCTGGTATCTGCTCAACGGTTATGTGTGGTGCGTGAAGTCATCGACGCAATGCGATTATTGCGGGCCGGCGGCAAGCTGGAAGATGCCCCAACACGCCAAGGCGGAAGGCGGTGCGGCGTGATACATGAACTCGCTTTAATCGTCGCCCTTTCCGCCACGCCCGCCCAGGATCGCGTTCTAGACGCAATCCGGTACGTCGAGTCGGGCAACCGCGCCAACGTGCCTGACGGCGACGCTGGCCGGGCAATCGGGCCGTTCCAGATATGGCGGTCCTACCATACCGACAGCCGCGTGGCCGGCGACTACGCCCGATGCCGGGAGCAGGACTACGCCCGTCGCGTGGTCGAGGCGTACATGAAGCGGTACGAACCGAAGGCGTGGGCCAACGCCGATGCCCAGACCCTCGCACGCCTCCACAACGCGGGGCCAGGTTGGCGCCGCAACCGCAAGGCGACCGACGGCTATTGGGCCAAGGTCAAAGCCGCACTAACTCGAAAGGACAACCATTGAAACCCGAAGATTTCGTAACACGCTGGCAGAGCGCCCAAACCCTCGCGGAGTTTTGTGATGGCACGGGCATCAACCAAGCCAACGCCCGATCCCGCGCGAACTACTACCGATCCAAGGGCATCGCTTTAAAGCCCCTGACCAACGGCGGCGGGGTGCTGGACATCGTGCGTCTGAAAAATCTTGCGGAAAAGTTGAATCCGCTTGACGCGCGGGACGAAGGCGCGGTATAATCGTCACGCGACGTTCGGACTCAACACGATTCCCCAAGCAAAGCCCCGGCCCCGAGCGTCGCACCTCTCGCCGGGGTTTTGTCTTGGAACGCGGTTTAGATTTCCGCCACGGCACCGCGAAAAAGCCAGAAAAGCCGAGCGAACAAAGGCGCGCACCGACGACCGGGCAACCGGCTTGGGGAACGTGGGCCGACCAGAACCCACGGCGCACCTGGATCAGCCTTCCACGCGCGCGCAGCAAACCTCGCTCTGCCCACCCCGGCAACGAGTACCCGACCAGCGCGTGGTCAGAGATTCAGGCGGTGAACCCCAGAGGTCGGGGAAAAGGGGCTGGGTGCGCGCAACCCATTAAACCCTCCCGAAGATTCGCCATGAAACTACTTCACTTCATTCGTCCGCAAGGCGTCTGCCACCTGTGCCAGTGGGGATGCTACTCCGACGTGGGACGCTGCCACTTCTGCGGCTACAACGGCACGGAAGAAAGCGAAAGCCCGAAGCTCAAGGCGTGGAAGCTCGCGC